>JAEEGF011625260.1_pt1 | contig 129614 bp, 124 predicted proteins | sample 9134171 | NCBI WGS metagenome assembly JAEEGF01 (sample SAMN16246542, study PRJNA631951) | gut metagenome | biome: gut microbiome; feature: rumen; material: AP-attached | host: Bos | place: Iran: Karaj | collected 2018-10 | reverse complement strand
GTCTTGCCTTCGTATTCAACGAGGACCGTGTTGTCGCCGGGCTCGAAAGACACACCGGTATAACGGTCGAACGCACTTATCCAGGAACTGGGATGGTTTGTTATTCCTTCCGGCGGATAAGCAAAGAAATCGCCGTAATCATAGAAGTACTTGCTGGAATAATCGATTCCGAAATCAGCGACGATCATCTTATAACCTTCGTCACAGCCTTCTGTCGTCTCTTTGATCTCAACAGTAAAAGGAACTGTCGTAGGTCCGTTCTGAGTGTCATTATCCGTGTACAGCCACTCTGTATCGAGATCATACTCACCCTGGGGAGTGATCGTCAGGCCCTGCTCTTCAAAGAAAGTAGCAGGTGTGGGCTCGGGTGTGGGAGTAGGTGTTGCAGTAGGCTCCGGTGTGGGTGTCGGATCTTCGTCCTCTTCCTCTTCTTCCTCTTCTTCGGATGCTTCGATCTCGTCTTCGTCCGCATCCTTGTCCTTCTTGCCGCTGTCGCTGCATGCTACACATGAGAAAACCATTGCAGATGCGACCGCGAGAGAAAGGATCTTAGTCATAACTGACTTTTTCATGTAAATCGCCTCCTTGGTTAACATCTGTTAACCACCTGCCAAAATACTCCTCTTTGCCGGTCATGTTAATACGAAAATCAGCCCCGTTCCGCCCGAAGATTTGTATAGCATCACAACTAAAAGTTAGAGTTTTGCGCAAACTCTAACTGCAGTACAATTTTGCGTACAACTTTTCACAAAACTTGTACATAAACTTGTACTTCGCGGCTCCAATACAACTTTGCGTACAACTTTTTACAAAACTTGTACATTAACTTGTACTTCGCGGCAGGCAAACAAAACGCGCCCCGCAAATGAGCGCGCAGATGATCCAATTAAGTAACAATGTTACATCTCGGAAGACATGTTCTTGAACTTCTCTTTCAAGGCCTTGAGCTCGGACAGCGACTGCTCGGCCGTCCTCTTCTCGCGCTCCTTGATCTCGGAGACGGTTCCCTTGGGGCCCGGCTCGGGGCCTTCGATATTGCTGGTGACCGCAGGTTCTGCCTCGGCACTCATCTTCTTGGCGATCTCTTCGTTGACTTCGCTCAGCTCGAAAGACCTCGCTATATCGCGAATACTCTTCGCCGGGGACACGAGCGACTTGACCGGTGCTGGCGCGTGCGTTGCCGCAGGTTCGGGCTCGGGTTCACTCGCCTTTGCTTCGGCTGCCGCTTTCTTCTCGGCTTCGGCCTGTTTCTCAGCCTGCTCGCGTCTTCTCTGCGCAGCCATGGCCGTGAACGAGAACGCCGAGTTGTACACAGGCTTGTAGGATGCCGCTACCTTGCCGGTATTGGAAGGAGCAGTTGGTGCCGGAGCAGCCTCCTTGGGTTCTGCCGGTGCGGTCTGAGCTGCGACGGGAGCGCCTGGCTGTGCTGCAGGCTTTTCCGCAGATGCTGCCGGAGCCTCTGCTTTCGGGGTCTCCGCAACGGGAGACTGAGCTTCCGGTGCTGACACGGGTGCCGGCGCGGACGCAGATTCAGCCGGTGCGGCCGGCTGTGCAGGTGCTGAGACAGGCTTCGCCTGCGCGTTTGCAGGTTCTTCGATAAGTGGAGACGGTACAAAGAACTTACGCGCAGAGACGACTGCCTCGATTATCGACTTATCCCCGGCCATCTCGCATGCGATGGCGGCCAGAAGGGACTTGTCTGCAGGTAGATATGAATCGTCTGATCTTGCACGGAGCCACTTGGTCTGGCCTCCGATGCAGAGCAGATCGTGCCAGCGGCTCTGTGCGGAGCCGTTGATGTATACGATGGAATGGTTGCGCTCGAAGATGATCCTGGCCGCGGTCTCGATGTCGGTCTTGCCCCTGCAGTTCATCTGGGCAAGGAGCTCCGCCTCGTAGATGTTGATCGAGAGGAACTGGATCTGCGGGAGAAGGTACTTCATGACCATCTCGTAGGTGTCGGAAGTCACCAGGACTTCGCCCTCCCTGGAGATGAGCGATATCTCGGACAGGACCGCGTTGTGTTCGCAGGAAGCGAGCTTGTCCGCTACGAGCTTGACCGCAGCAGGGTCCCTGATAATGCTCAGGGCTATGCACGCAGGCTTGCACTCCTCGAAACAGTAATCGAGGATCTCGCCTATGTCTGTCTTGGTGGAAGTGCCGTCCGCCGTGTCGAGCATGGGTATGGCAAGAACAGGTTCCAGGTCGTAAGACTTGAAAGTAGAGGTCTTACGCGCCACGTCAAAACGCGTATTCTCTATGGAATCCGATATTAAAAGAACCTGCGACATATTACCTTTCTGACCCGTCTCCACACGGTTTCAGTTATTCTTTAATAATAATCGCATGAAATCCCGCTCATTCCAAAAGGCAAATGAGCATATTTGCACAAGTAATTTCGTGAAATTAACAAAGAATTAAGGCTTGCGGCATACGTATGCGCGCCAGTCGTTTTTCTCCTCAGAAGCCACGATCTCAAGTCCCGCAAGGGATAGAGCCTTCTCGACACGCTCTGCCTTTGTGTTTACGATACCGGAACATATAAACAGGCCTCCGGACTTGAGCCTTGCCGGAACGTCGCATGCGATCTCGGCAATGATGTCGGCGATGATGTTCGCGACGATGACGTCGTAATCTGATCTCTTGACGGACTTAAGCTCGCCCGTATAGCAGTCGATATCCTCGCAGCCGTTGATCCTGCAGTTGTCCTCTGCGACCCTGACCGCAAGGCTGTCGATGTCGACCGCCTCTATTCTGCCGGCGCCAAGGAGCCTGGCGATAATCGCGAGGATGCCGGAACCCGTACCGAGATCCAGCACGTCAGCGCCTGCGGGCAGATACTTGTCCAGTATCTCCGCGCACATCGAGGTCGTCTCGTGCGTGCCGGTGCCAAACGCCGAACCCGGGTCGAGGATTATCTTATACTCCGAGTCGATAGTCGCGGGATCTATCCACGAGGGACAGACCGCGACACGGTCGGATATCTTGAATGCAGTGTAGTATTTCTTCCAGTTGTTGGCCCAGTCTTCGTCCTTGACGTAGGTAAAGCCTTCAAAGCCCGCGCCGATGTCGAGGAACTCGCTTATCTCGGCAAGTCTCTTCTTAATGTAAGCGATCGCCTCGTCAACAGTCATGGTCTTGTTGGTAATGTTGCCGTAGATCATGCCGACGCCGTTGGGATCGACGAACTCCTCGCTCTTGGGGCCCATGCGGAAATATCCGCCGTCGAGCTCAGCGAAGTACGCCTTGATGATGACGTCCTCGCCGTACGATTCGATCGTCCCGTCGTCGCAGTAGCTTAACGGGTCGTTCTCTATCGTGTTGCGGAACTCATAGGGGTCCGTGCAGGCAATGCCGTCAGCACCGATCTGCGCGAGCATCTCGGTGATGGCATCTGAAGCTTCTTCGGTTGTGCGGATGGTGATCTCCACCCATTTCATGACCTGGGCCAAAACTGGTTCTCCTTACTTAAAGAGGTTCTTGATCTTCTGCATGAAAGCACTGCTCTTGGAGTAATTCCTCTCCGTGAGCGTCGCGTTAAAGTCAGCGAGCTTCTGCTTCTGGTCGCGCGTCAGGCCCGTCGGGACTTCTATCGCGAACCTGCAGGTGTGATCGCCCTTCATGTTCGGATTGTTCTTATTCGGTATGCCCTGTCCCCTGAGAGTATATGTATCTCCGGGCTGGGTTCCTTCCTTAAGCTTATAAGGCACCTTGCCGTAGATCGTCGGCAGCTCGATGTCTCCGCCCAGCGCGGCCTGCGCATAAGTGATCGGAACCTCGCAGAAGGTATTCATGCCCTCTCTCGTGAACAGATCGTGCTTCTTGACTCTGAACTGGATGTAAAGATCGCCGTAAGGACCGCCGTTCGTGCCGGGTTCGCCCTCGCCCTTGATGGGGAGCATGTCGCCCGCATCGACGCCTGCCGGGATCTTAATGTGCAGCTTCTTGGACACCTGCGTGCGTCCCTTGCCGTGGCAGGAATTACAGGGAGTCTTGATGACCGTACCTCTTCCCTGACACAACGGGCACGTCTTGGTGACCATGGTCATGCCGAACAGACTCTGCATCTGCTCCTGGACACGTCCTGCGCCGCGGCACTTGGGGCAGGTCTCGGGCGCGCTGCCCGGCTGCGATCCTGAACCGCCGCAGACAGAACACTTGTCCTGCTTGCTTATCGTGATGTCCTTCTCGCATCCGAAAGCAGCTTCCATGAACTCGAGCGTCATGCCGTACTTGAGGTTCGCACCCTGCTGCGGGCCGTTCCTCCTTCTCGACCTTGAAGCTCCGCCTCCGAAGAACGAATTGAAGATGTCGCCCAAGTCGACATCCTCAAATCCGGCTCCTGAGAAGCCGCCGTATCCTGCACCGCCTCCGAAGCCGTTGCCGTCCACTCCGGCCTTGCCGAACTGGTCGTATCTGGCTCTCTTCTCCTTATCGGAGAGGACAGTGTATGCTTCGTTTACTTCCTTGAATTTGGCCTCGGCTGCGGCATCGCCCGGATGAAGGTCCGGGTGATACTGCTTTACCTTCTGTCTGAAGGCTTTCTTGAGCTCATCATCTGACGCGCTTCGGTCAACGCCGAGTATATCGTAATAATCGTTAGCCAAATTGATTCCTCCGTTTACCTGGAATTATCGAACAACGATTATATCAGAAGTCACCGCCGGCGTTCTTGAAGCCGTCATCGGTAGCATTGCCGTTAACGTCCTCTGTGCCGTAGCCTGCGAAATCCTCACCTGCAGCGCCTGCCGCACCTGCAGCACCTGCATCCTGAGCGCCTGCTGCGCCCTGTGCGCCGCCTGCCTGCTGGTAGAGCTTCTCGGAGACTTTGTAGAGAGCCTGAAGAACATCGTCCGTGCCCTTCTTCATTGCTTCCTGATCGTCAGCTGCGATCGCATCCTTGAGCTTCTGGATCTCGGCATTGACGGGAGCCTTGTCTGCCTCGGAGATCTTGTCTCCTGCATCCTTCAGGGTCTTCTCTGCCTGATATACCGTGGACTCTGCCTGGTTCTTGGTCTCGACCTTCTCCTTGTTTGCCTTATCCTCGGCTGCGTGCATCTCTGCTTCCTTGACAGCCTTCTCGATGTCAGCCTCGCTCATGTTCGAAGAGGACTGGATCGTGATCTTCTGCTCTCTGCCCGTGCCCTTGTCTTTCGCGCTTACGTTAACGATGCCGTTCGCGTCGATATCGAAAGTAACCTCGATCTGAGGTACGCCTCTCGGTGCGGGTGCGATACCGTCGAGGATGAAGTTGCCGAGAGTCTTGTTGGCAGCTGCCATCTCACGCTCACCCTGGAGGACGTGGATCTCAACCTGAGTCTGTCCGTCAGCAGCCGTGGAGAATACCTGGCTCTTCTTTGCAGGGATGGTGGTGTTCCTTTCGATGATCTTCGTGCAGACGCCGCCCATTGTCTCGATACCGAGTGACAGAGGTGTAACGTCAACGAGGACGAGGCCGGCAGTGGATTCGCCTGAGAGGACTGCGCCCTGGATGGCTGCGCCTACTGCGACGCACTCGTCAGGGTTGATGCCCTTGAAAGGCTCCTTGCCGAAGTAGTTCTTAACTGCATCCTGAACTGCGGGGATTCTTGTGGAACCGCCTACGAGGATGATCTTGTCGATGTCGGATACTGAGCAGCCTGCATCGGAGAGTGCGCGCTTAACAGGATCCATTGTCTTCTGTACGAGGTCTGATGTGAGCTCGTCAAACTTAGCTCTTGTGAGTGTTACGTCGAGGTGCTTAGGGCCTGTCGCATCAGCTGTGATATAAGGCAGGTTGATGTTGGAAGAAGTAACGCCTGACAGCTCGATCTTAGCCTTCTCTGCTGCTTCTCTCAGTCTCTGCATTGCCATACGGTCGTTTCTGAGGTCAACTCCGTCGGAGCTCTTGAAAGTCTCTACGAGGTAGTCGACGATCTTGTTGTCGAAGTCGTCGCCGCCGAGTCTGTTGTTACCTGCTGTAGCAACAACCTCGAATACGCCGTCGCCGATGTCGATGATGGATACATCGAAAGTACCGCCGCCAAGGTCGAATACGAGGATCTTCTGATCGCCGTCCTTATCGAGACCGTAAGCAAGTGAAGCTGCCGTAGGCTCGTTGATGATACGCTTAACGTCGAGACCTGCGATACGGCCTGCGTCCTTTGTTGCCTGTCTCTGAGAGTCGGTGAAGTATGCAGGAACCGTGATGACTGCCTCTGTTACGGGCTGTCCGAGGTAAGCCTCTGCGTCAGCCTTGAGCTTAGCCAGGATCATCGCGGAGATCTCCTGAGGTGTGTACTGCTTGTCGTCTACCGTTACCTTGTAGTCGGAACCCATCTCACGCTTGATGGACTGGATCGTACGGTCAGGGTTTGTTACTGCCTGACGCTTAGCGACCTGACCGATGAGTCTCTCGCCGGTCTTTGTGAAACCTACTACCGAAGGTGTTGTTCTGTTGCCTTCCGGATTAGGAATGACTACCGTCTCGGAGCCCTCCATAACCGCAACGCATGAGTTTGTTGTACCAAGGTCGATACCAATGATCTTTGACATAATGTTTGTCCTCCCTATTCCTATATGTTATTTCTTGCTTTCAAGGATCTTATCTACGATGCCGTAGTCGAGAGCCTCCTGTGCTGTCATCCAGTGGTCTCTGTCCGTATCCTTCATGAGTGTCTCCAAGTCCTTACCGCAGTTGTCCGCAAGGATCTGGTTGAGTCTTACTCTCGTGTCCTTGATGTGATCTGCTGCGATGAGGATCTCTGTTGCCTGACCCTGTGCGCCGCCCAGAGGCTGGTGGATCATTACCTCTGCGTTAGGCAGGATGCATCTCTTGCCCTTTGTGCCTGCAGACAGGAGCACGGAGCCCATTGAAGCTGCCATACCCATGCAGATGGTCTGAACGTCAGGCTTGATGAGTCTCATCGTATCGTAGATCATGAGACCGTCAGATACGGATCCTCCGGGGCTGTTGATGTAGAACTGTATATCCTTCTCCGGATCCTCTGCCTCGAGGAAGAGGAGCTGCGCCGTGATGAGGCTTGCAGTTACCGAGTTGACTTCCTCGGAAAGGATAACGATCCTCTCCTTGAGGAGTCTTGAATAGATGTCATACGCGCGCTCACCGCGGTTGGTGGTCTCGATGACTGTAGGTACCAGGCTTGATCTGATGCTGTCCATAATTTTATCTCCTTATAATTTATTTGCTTAGTTGGCGACCTGCACTACTGCATGTCTTATTACTCTTTCCTTGTACATGTATCCCTTCTGGAATACCTGTGCGACTTCCTGTTCGCCGAGCTCTTCGTCCTCGATGTGCATTACTGCCTCGTGGAGGTTCGGGTCGAACTTGGTTCCGCGCTCACAGGGGATCTCCTCGACGCCTATCTTGGCAAGGATCTCGCCGGCCTGCTTGCCGACCATCTCGATGCCCTGGATGACTGCTTCGACAGAACCCTCGTCTGCGTTCTTGGAAGAATCTATCGCGCGGTCGATGTTGTCTAACACGCCCAGGAACTCTCCCGTTACTTTCGCGACCGCATCGGAGTAGAGGTTCTCCTTCTCCTTGGCTGTTCTCTTGCGGTAGTTGTCGTACTCCGCATAGAGGTACATATAGCGGTTCTTCTGTTCTTCGAGCTCTGCTTCGAGTTCGGAAGTGTCTGCGGCAGGTTCTGCCTCATCTTCCTTCTTCTCTTCTGCAGTATCTTCGGGATCGGCGGGCGTCTCTTCCTTCGCGGGGCCTTCTGCTGCTTCGGCGTCTGCCTTTGCCGCATCCTCCGCTCCGGCCGTCAGAGGTTCGTCCTTAACGGGCTCCTCGTCCATCCCGAAAAATATCTCTTTACCGTCTTCTGCCATTAATATTCCTCCCCTTTATGTAAATCTCTTTATGTTCTCGTTGATCGTCTTCTTAACGAAATCGATCTGCGAAATAACCTTTGAATACTCCATCCTCTTCGGACCGATGACGCCGATGTTGCCGGATACCGAGTCGCTCAGATTATAGGTCGCCGTGATGAAGCTGCAGTCCTCAAGGCCTTCGATCGCTATCTCCTGGCCGATCCTGATCATGTAGGTATCCTCGGCGCCCTTCTCTTCGGCGCTTCCCTGCATCTCGTTGACATAGCCTGCGACCATGCTGGAGTCCGACAGCGTTCCGAGGAGCTCTCTTGCCCTTCCGAGAGAAGAGAAGTCAGGAAGCTCGAGCATCCTGTGCTCGCCCTCGAGATAGATGTTAAGCTCGTCAGCCTGCTTGATGGCGGTATATGCCTCGTAGAGCACCTGCTTGAGCAGCGGGTTCGGGATCTCCGTGTCAGTGACGGAAGTCTCGACGGTAACGAGCGTGATCTCGTCCAGGGGCTTGCCCGTAAGGTGTTTCTCGACTGCCGAAGATATCTTGAACATCTGCTCGTCCGTGATGAAGTTCGGGATCCTTACCACCTTGTCCTTGACGACGCCGGCCGAGAGCACCATGACAACGAGTGCCTTGCCGGGCTCGATCATGAGGATCTTAAGCTGAGTGAGGAAGCTCTTCCTGAGCCTCGGGCTCATCGCCAGGGATACGAAGCCTGTCTGTCTCGAGAGAGTCTGGGTGGCGTTCTTGATAAGATCCGTTACCTCGTCTACGCTCTCGTCGATGTTCTGCTTGATCTCGAGCTGCTCTTCGGGAGAGAGCTGGTCTACCGTCATGAGCGAATCAACATACTCGCGGTAACCCCTGTCAGACGGGATCCTGCCGGCAGACGTATGGGGCTTCTCGATATAGCCCAGGCGCTCTAACTCGGCCATCTCATTCCTGAGAGTCGCGGAGCTCACGCGGAAATCGTGGCGCTCTATGAGGGCCTTCGAACCTACAGGCTCGTTGGTCGATACATAGTCGTCTACGATGGCGTGGAGAACCTGTTTCTTACGATCGTCCAGCTGCATGACTTCCATCCCTTTCCCGTTATTAGCACTCTATCACTTCGAGTGCTAAACAGATATTACTCGTTTGTCCGGGTAAAGTCAATAAAAGTCAAAAGTTTTCTTTCACCTTTGCCACAAAGTGCTTCGGGCGGGCATTGGGTGCACTGCGGGACGGACTGCAGTGCGGTGCGTTTTGCTGTCAGAACGGGCATTTTCGGGGCGAAAATACAGCAGCGCGGACTGCATTGCGGTGCAGTCTGCTGTCAGAACGGTCCTTTTCGTGGTGAAAATACAGCAGCGCGGACTGCAGTGCGGTGCATCCTGCTGTCAAAATGAGCGTTTTCGGGGCAAAAATACAGCAGCGCGGACTGCAGTGCGGTGTGTTCTGCTGTCAGAATGGTCTTCCGGAGAGCAAAAATACTGCAGTCCAATAATTGTAATTTCTTAAAGACATAACATTATATTATTCAGAATCATTAGACTTTTCCGCGCACATAACCCAAAAACTACAGAATGAATTCTCATTTGTATACTGAACATAGATCGTATTATCAGTTTCAGTACTATAACTTCTTGAATAAAAAAATGGTTCTTCATTATTCTTATCAACAAAAGGTGTATCAACTGCTGCTATTGCTGCTATTGCTGCTTCTTTGTCATAAACATGAGAAAGAAGATCATTATAGTTTTGATAATACTGTTCTGCTTCATAAGATGTGATTTCTTCAGAGATTAGCTTAATAGTAGTAACTGGACCATTCTTTCCGTCGCTGACCATCTCAATTGTATTAATCAACACATCATTAACACTGATAGATTCAGAAGGTTGGTAAATATAAGTGTATTGGTCATTGGCTTTATCAACGTCCTTTTGCTCAAGTTTTATGCTCAGTTTATCCTCAATCGTTGTAACCGCATCTTTCTGATCCTTGCCAACAATATCATCCATTAACACGCTAATATCTTTGAGTAAATATTCCTTCGGTGAATTAAATCCACATGAACAGAGCAAAAATGGAATGATTGATAAGAACAGCATAATAAGTAAGCTTGCTCTATGCTTCATTGTTATTCTCCTCGTTTATGTGTACTTATACAAAATAGGATCAAAGCACTGGAGTGCGGTGTTTTTTGCTGTACAAACGGCCCTTTTCTGCCCAAAAATCACTGCGACTGTACCGCATAGCAGTACACTTGTAGTAACAAATGGGCTTCAGGCCTGCCTCTTCCTCTTGCGGTTGCCGCTGTGCTCCTGGGTATAGCGCGGGTTCTCGAGCCTTGCGCAGAAGTCACGGACGGGAAGCGGTTTGTCGAAGAAGTAACCCTGGACGCGGGTGCAGCCGTTCTTGAAGAGGAGGTCTACCTGGTCCACCGTCTCGGCACCCTCGGCGATGCACGTCATGCCGAGCTCCGACGACAGGCTGATGATGTGTTTCATGACGACCATCTTGCGCAGGAAGACTTCGCTGTCCGCGTCGGTTATGAGGAAGCTCCTGTCTATCTTGATCTCGTTGAACGGGATATCCCTGAGCATGCTCATCGACGAATACCCGACGCCGAAATCGTCGATAGACGTCTTGATGCCGCTGCCTTTCAGGGCCACGACTATATCGCGCAGACGCTGCTGGTCCGCTTCCGTCGTGGTCTCTGTAAATTCTATTACTATATACTCATGCGGGATGCCGATCTCGTCGACTATCGCGCAGATGTCTTCCGCGAGGTTCATGTTCGACAGGTGTCTTCTCGAGAAATTGACCGATACCGGCACCACATCCTTGCCGTCGGCGATCCAGTCCTTAATGTCGCGGCAGACTCTGCTGAGCATCGAGTAGTCGAGCTCGCATATCTTCCTGCTGCGCTCGAGCACGGGGATGAACGCATCCGGCGGGATTATCTGTCCGTCGCGCTGCCAGCGGCAAAGGGCTTCGGCACCTGCAAGCTTGTTGTACAGGAGCGATACCTTGGGCTGGTAGTAGGCAATGAACTCGTCGTTTGCCAGCGCCTCATCGAAATGCGCCTCCACCCTCTTCGCACGCTCGTTCAGCCTGACTATCTCGTTGTCGTAATGGAGTATCTGCACGTGCTTGACGTACCTGGCAATGCCGAGGCACTGCTGCGGCGCATCGAGGATATCGTTTACCGTGAGGCTGTCATCGTCAATGCAGAAAATGCCTGCCGTGGCAGAGATGACGCTGTGTTCTTCGGGATTGGGACCGAACCTTATATCCACACCGTTAATGAGTTCTTCTATCTTAGGCAGGTTATCCTTCCTGACAAACGCGCAGAAGTTATCTCCGCCCAGACGCCAGAAGGCTTCGTCCTCTTCCATGAGGCCGTCGAACATCTCGGCATATCTGAACATCAGCATCGTTCCGGTCTCAAAACCGAATGTGCTGTTGATCTCGTTCATGCTCCTCAAGTTAAGGAACATCGAAGCGTAGTCCGTGGCTCTGCCGCTCTCTATCGCTTTGATGATGGTCTGCTTGCCGCTGATCATGTTCTTAAGGCCGGATACGACGTCGTGGAAAGCCATGTATCTCAGCCTGTCCGCGACCTTGATCTTGGCCTTGTTCATGGACAGGATGCTGACTAATGCCAGGGCGCCCTTGCGCTGCTCTTCCGTCCACGGGGAATCCTTGGGCGGGAATGCCCTGAACACGCCTTCGCCGCCAATGGGACGGGTATGGCTTCTTATTACATATTCATTTGAACGGGGCTTGCCGCTGTCATAGAAGACCTGCTTGTCCGCCCTGATCTTCACTATGAGCGAAGCGGACGAGTCGGTCTCGTAATAATCTACATATGCTATGTTAAGTTGTTCGGCGATATCGGCAATAAGAACGGGGTCAGCCTCGTCATAGAAGGCTTCGACTTCTATCTGATTGAGCAGATAATCTATGATCAGTTCAGTGTCAGTCATAAGAACAACCCCTGACTGGCAGGTCCGCATGTGTGACGGATGAATGCCGTGATAGTTCTAATATAAGGGGCGTTATCTCAATATGCAAGTACTGCGATGTCAGACGGCCTGCTGCATGCCCATCTTCTCGGTGAGATCGTGCAGGCTCTTGTCATACATTGCCTTGGAGATTGCATTGCGCTCAAGGAAGGAATCCAGAGTGAATTTCTGCTCAAGATAGAGTTCTCTCTTCTTCTGTTCGGGTGTAAGTTTCTCCCATTGTTCCTGTTCCATAACAACCGCCTCCGTAAACGTATTAGTCCGTTCCGTAAATCCATACTATCACTCTTTTTTGACAGAAAATCCCGCATATTGCACACTTATTCAAACTGTAATTTGTATTGCATTTATTTGTTACAATGGTATCGGAAAGAGGTTAATAATATGAAGAATACAAAACTTATAAAAGCACTTGCGGCGGCCCTCACGGCATCCATGCTCCTCACGGGATGCTCTGCCGTGGAAGAGTTTTTCGAGGAAGCTGAGGACGAACTCGAAGAGCTCGAAGAAGATGAAGACGACGAGGACGAGACAGAAGAGCCTGAGGAAACAGACGAGGAAGAATCCGAGGTTACCGAGACCACGGTCATGACAACGGCTCCCGCCCGCGATGTAGTAGATACGGACGACACTCCCGATACCGAAGGCACCTACAGCGGCACCATCTTCCTGACGGAGGATGTATACGGCAACGAAGTCGGTCCCGAGATCTTCACCGAGAACAAGGTCACAGTCGTAAACTGCTGGGGCACTTACTGCAGTCCCTGCATCGAAGAGATGCCCGAGCTCGAGGAATGGTACCAGGAAGAGCTCGCTGCAGGTTCCGGCGTTGGCATCGTCGGTCTGGTAATAGACGTCGATTCGAGCACCGCTTACATGGCTACGGACGTCATGGATGAGACGGGCGTAACATATCCGAACCTCATCATAGACGACGGGCTGTATGAGATGTTCTGCGAGGACCTCTACTGCGTCCCCACCACCTTCATCGTGGATCAGTACGGCAACATCGTGGCAGGACCTTTTGAGGGCGCATATGTTCAGGGCTACAAGGACGCCGTGGAGAACTACCTGAACTAGAAATTGCCACAAATACAGTAAGTTATTCGTTTACAAATCGGTATATAATGAACCGGGGGAAACAAATATGAGAAATACTGATATCAGATTACTTACTGCAACCATGTTAACGGCACTGGTCCTGACCGGATGCGCCGCTTCTTCAGCAAGCGAACAGACCGAGGTGATCCCTGATGCTTCCGCTGCATCAGCCGAGGCATCTTCCGAAGAGACGGAAGTCCAGGGATACGTCGGTGTTGATTTCGCGACGACGGATGTATACGGCGAGCCTGTGGGCACTGAGATCTTCACCGAGAACAAGGTCACCGTCGTAAATGTCTGGGGCACCTACTGCGGCCCGTGCATAGGCGAGATGCCGGATCTTCAGAACTGGTATACAGTCGAGCAGTCCAAAGACTCCGGCGTCATGATCGTCGGCATCCCGTACGATGTTGACGCATCCACCGCAGACGAGGCGATAGACATCCTCCGTGATCAGGGCGTTACATATCCCAACCTTCTCGTAGACGACGGACTTTATGAGATGTTCATTAAGGACATTACCGTCGTACCGACGACTTACATCGTTGATTCGAACGGCAACATAGTCGCAGGTCCGATCGAAGGCGCGTACATCGATTTCTACCACGACGAAGTTCTGGCTTATCTGGATGAATAAGCGTAAGGTCATAGGCATCGTCATACTCATAGCCGGCATCGCGCTCATCGCCGCCGGTGTGTTCAGAGGCGAGCTCGACGTCATACTCCGCAAGGCCGCCGTGGTCTGCATGGAATGCATAGGTCTCGGGTGATCTTATGGCAGCTGACAAGGTCTTCAAGAATAAGATCAGGCGTAAGCTGATACAGATAGCAGCCTTCGGGTTTACCAACTGCCACGCCGGGAATTTCATCACGGGCAAACTCTACAACGGCAAGTTCAAGGAGTTCTGCACACCCGGTCTCAACTGCTATTCGTGCCCTGCGGCAACGGTCTCCTGCCCCATAGGTTCGCTCCTCGCCGTGACCGGCAGAGCAGATCTTAAGGTGAGCTTCTATGTATGGGGGTTCCTGCTGGCCGTAGGCGCTGTACTGGGACGCGCAGTGTGCGGGTTTTTGTGTCCTTTCGGGCTGATACAGGACCTTCTCGGAGCGATCCCCGTGCGCAAGTTCCGTCTGCCGAAGCTCCTTACTTATGTCAAATACGCCGTGCTGGCACTGATGGTAATCATCATCCCGACTGTGCTCATACTTGCCACCGGACGCACGGCACCCCTGTACTGCAAATACATCTGCCCCGCGGGAATGCTCGAAGGCGCGATCCCGCTTCTGCTGACGCACGAGTCGCTCAGGGATTCCGCAGGCATTCTGTTCTGGGTGAAGTTCGCGATACTTCTCGCAGTCATCGCCGGTTCGGTCTTCGTCAGGAGGTTCTTCTGCAAGATAGGCTGTCCGCTCGGAGCCATATACGGTCTGCTTAACAAGGTAAGCCTCTACCACCTGACCGTCGACAGGGACAAATGCATAGACTGCGGTAAATGTGCCGGGTGCTGCCCGATGGACGTCGATCCCGTGAAGGCACCGCGTTCTGCCGAATGCATCAGGTGCGGCGCGTGCAAAGCGGTATGTCCCAAAGGTGCCATTTCCATAGGCTTCGGCAGCGGCAGGAAGGCCTGCGAGCAGCAAACTCCCACTACAACTGCATAAGGCCTAAGTGTTATAATCACCTTTATATAGAAGGTGAGTATGTCCGGATTATTCTTTGCAAACATCAAGGCTGAATTTGACCCTAAAGATCCGGGGGCTGTAGGTGCCTGCACGGAGTTCATTGAAAAATCTCTGACGGAATTCAAGACCGACAGGAAACTCGCTTTGAAGAGCGTGCTGTTAAGCGAAGAGATCACTTCCCTGATGGCAGAACATTCTGCTGACAATGCAAAGCTCCGTGTTCAGATAAAGAGATTCCCCGGCGAACGTGTCATCAACATCTCCTGCGAAGGAGATGAGTTCGATCCGCACCTGGACCTCGGCGCACCGACAGCAGATGCTGAAGACGAGATAACGCGCCAGGCGATAAGCTCGCTCATCTTAAAGTCCCTGGGAGAACAGATGAAGTTCTCTCACAAGAATGGCACAAACAGCGCACGCATCAGCACGGGGCATAGCGGTAAGGCTATGCTCATTAATACCGTCATAGCACTGGTCCTTGGCATCGCGGCAGGTCTCCTTCTCAGATTCGTCCTGCCTGCCGATATCGCGGCAGGTGTCTCCGAATATGCACTTACCCCGGCAAAGACGATGTTCATGAATGCATTGAAGTTCGTTATAGGACCCATAGTCTTCCTGTCGATCGCAACGTGTATATCCCAGTTCAAGGATCTGTCAGAACTCGGAAGGCTTGGCGCAAAGGTCATGGGCACATACCTCTTTACGACTGTCATGGCAGTGCTGTTCGCCACCGGATTCAGTTTCCTTATCTCGCCGGGACAGTTCGGTCAGTTCGCGGGACTAAACATCGCAGGGGAAGTCGCCGTGGCCGAGACAGACACGTCTCTGCTTTCTACCATCGTAAATATCGTTCCGTCTGATGTCATAACACCCTTCCTCAAATCAGACACGCTCCAACTGATCTTTATGGCAGTCCTTGTCGGAATTGCCGTCGCCTCTCTCGGCAAACGCGCCGCATTCATGGAAGAACTCCTTGATTCGCTCAATTCCGTATTCCTCAAGATCACATCGATGATAACAAGCGTTCTCCCCGTAGCGATCTTCTGCTCGATCTCCCTGATAATCCTGAATGCCGACATTAACGCCCTGACTTCGATGCTTAGCATGGCAGGGACTTTCTTTGCGTCGGATGCCTGCATGCTTGCCTTCTACGGTCTGATGATACTGGTTGTAGCGCGCCTGAACCCTTTGACGTTCTTTCGCAAGAACCGGGATGGCATGATAACGAGTTTCGTGCTGTCATCGAGCTCTGCTGCGATGCCTACAAACATGCGCACCTGTACGGACAAGCTCGGCATATCCCCTAAGGTATGCAGTTTCTCCATTCCCCTTGGCGCGACGGTCAACATGGACGGTGCCTGCATTTTCATGACCATTGCCACATTGTTCCTGGCGAAAGGCTATGGCATTGAGATCACAACGCCTGCTCTGCTCTCTCTTCTCGTGACTATCATATTGTTGTCGCTCGGTGCGCCCGGCGTTCCGGGTGCGGGCATCGTCTGCATAGGCGTAGCTTTGCAGAGTGTCGGCGTGCCGGTTGAAGCCATTGGTCTGATCATCGGCATCTACCCGTTCTTCGACATGTTCACGACAATGTCCAACACCACCGGAGATGTCGCGGCAGCACTCGTCGTCGCCAAGCGCGAAGGCCTTGTCGATATGGATGTTTACTCTCGAAAGTGACGTTCAGATCCCCTTCTCCTCAAGGTACTCCATAAACGCATCCAGACCTTCCACAAGGTCGTCATAGGTCTCATCGAAATTCCCCGTATACCACGGGTCTGCGATACTCCTTGTACTTCCCGCAAACCCGAGCATCTGATATATCTTGTCATCAGGGTCTCCGCCTGCGATGCGGGTCATATTGGAGATGTTGTAGGAATCCATTCCGATGAGATAGTCATACTCATCGTAGTCGCCTCTTGTCATCTGGCGTGCGCGGTGCGGCAGGACCGGTATCCCGACCTCCCTCATCTTGCCGACGGTCCCGTAGTGCGGACCATTGCCGATCTCCTCCCTGCTCGTGGCAGCGGAATCGATATAGAACTTATCGGCCAGTCCCTTCCTGTTCACCATATCCTGGAACATGAACTGCGCCATTGTCGAACGGCAAATGTTGCCGTGACAGACGAATAGTACTTTTATCATATATAAAAACCCCGTTAACTATGAATCAAACGGGGATATTATATCAGATGCTCCAGAGCGCTACAGATTGGTGTGGCAGGACGAATGATAAAGAATGATAAAAGAAGTAGTGTTAACGTATACGCTTCATGTGAACAGCTAATTTGTTGGAAGATTACTCTTCGGACGCATCTTTTGAGTTTTCGGATTTCTTTTTGTCTTCATCGACTTCCTTGTTATTCTCGTTTTTCATATTCAGCACCTCGCTTTCGATTTGTTAGCTCGATTGTATACATGTGCATGGTGCAATTTTGGTGCATGAGTGCCCTTATCATGTAATTGAGGTAAATGAATATGTCAAAGGTTAATTGCTATTTTGATACAAAGCAGAAAGCCCGTCACAGAATGAGGCGCTATGAGACTGCAGATAAGAAGCTTTCCAGAGCCCGCAAGAGCGACAGAGGGGAGTATAGCCATTTCTATGGCCAGTGCGGATACTTCGTTATCCGCCAGAAAGAGCGCATTACAACTGTTGCTGTAAAGAATCCGGGCGGAAAGACGGTTTATATTCCTAAATCTGAGCCTATCGGCGGAGAAGTATTCATAGTCAGACATTGTTCTATAACTGCAAGGTATTGCAAGAAGATTGCTGCCAGAAAGTTCAGAAGGACCAAGAAGATTGATGAGGATTCCTATCTTTTGAAAGGCTCAAAATACAAGATTGATTACGATTTAGCGTGGACAATTGTTTGATTCTTAAAGAGGAGAAGGAGGTGCCACATGGAAAGCGCTAAGATCACTTTAATGCATCACACGGCAAAAGTACCCGACGGCAGTTACGTCGATGAACCCAAGGTGGTCAAGATCGCCATGCTCGGTCTCATCCTGACGGACGATAACGTTGACGAGTATGAAAAGCAGCTCTGCGTGAAGGCTGCAGAAAGGCTCGGCTTCATTACGGAGGAAGAAGGAAGGCTGCTCCTTTTCTACAGGGGCAGGCTTAATGAGATGAGGAACCACGGAGATGAAAACGGTTAAAGAATACCTTTCTGAACTGAATACTACGCGGTTGGTCGATACCCTTTTCGAGGAGTTCGGCGATAAGCTGTTTGATCTCTATTACTTTAACACCCCAACCGATTATCACGATGAGCATATCGAATACGATGAGACCGTCAGGGAACTGACTGTAATGGAGTATGCGCAGGCAAGAAGAAAAGAGCTTTACGACTATATAAGGTACCTCAAGGATCTGGAGATCAAAGAGATCCCCGGCGGGAAGACCGGCGTGATCTATGCTTTCAAAAAGTTTGAAGATGACTATTTTGAGAGATGGCAGATAAGGCTCCTGTTTTTGGAAGAACTTCTTGATAATCCGGAGACTTGTAAAAACCATGCCTTTAAGGCGGTTCCGTTTCAGGAAATCCTGAGCTTTCGCGTGGCTGACAACGAGTTTACGAAAGAGATCATCTACCGGATCATCACGCGTGTGCTTCATATTGCTTCATACTCGGGGTTCAGGCAGGAATACAGGGAGGCTTGTCTGGAAGCGTATAAAGAGAGCGGAGGCGACTATGAGCCGTATATGCCCATTGATGAATGGTCGAGGTTCTCTTTTTGCGTTGACCGTGAGCACGTGCACTTTGGTTACGGCGAGACTGTGGAGAACCGAGAAAAACTGAAAGAAGTCTGGAAGGCCATCTATGAATACGAGATGTGCTCGATGAAAAGGGAACGGGAGATAATTTTGAGATCGCATGGACGGTGAGGCGTATAATAAGTGCAGCCTTGTTAGCTATACCGCATAGCAGTACACCCGTAGTAACAAACGGGCAGTTCGGGCCGGAAAATCGCTTAACAAAAACACCCCTTTTCAGGGGTGCTTGGTTTTGATTGTTCATTGCCGGTTAATTGTGCTTAAACGCGGATACCAAAGCGGCTTTCCTTGTACGGATAGTTAACGGGTCCGACTGCCTTGTACGGATAATTCAAAGGTCCTGTCTCATCTTTTGTGCTGTCGTACCATTCGAGGGGTCCTGTCTTTCCAAGGGCGGGATCGCAAGATCCTAATGTGCCGCCTGTTACCTTTTCGAGCAGATCCATGTTGATCTCTGTGATGTTTGTGTTTTTCATTGTCTTGTCCTCCTGTTGGATGTTTTGTTTTGGTTTGATGGCTTCATTATCATCCGCACAGTATGGGCAAACAATCAGTAATATCAGGCCGTTCTGATGCTTAAGCAACAAAGTCTGGAAGAAGTGTTGTTTAATAAGAAAAAACTACTGAAGACCAGAGGGAGGCGGCGGTGCAAACAGCGGCTTATCCACTTCGGGAAGGTCGCCGAAGATATCGTCTGTCTCTGTCCAGCCGTCACCTTCACTTCCGTCGGCAAACGGACTTTTGGCATATTCTTCGATGAAATAATCAATCTTTCTAGGGTCGATCTTGTTCAGGTGGGCCGACTCGTCGATATATCCGCCGTAGGTATCAAATCCGACGATGTCATCGCTCATGGCATTACCACGCTTGAGCATCCTCGTGATGATTATTACCGGAATGCTCGTGCTCACCATGACCGCCATGAGTATATACAGGCAGATGACCACGGGGTACGGCAGACGTCCGGAAGCCGCCAGGATGCAGGGAATCACCATCATCGAAAACACACTACACATAACTCACCCCTGCCTCTTCCTGACGTAATTGAACGTTGATACCGATCCCGCATTGGCGATCTTCTCCCTGATGATGTGCATCGAGAGCAGAGCCGAGATCAGCGGCATGCTTGCTATTGCTATTCCGATATAGGATACCATCGGGAGCACTCCTTCGATAATCCTGTGAGGCAGCACAAAGACAGGGATCAGGAATGCCGCCAGGATAGCCAGCGTTATCGCAAGTCCCGTACCTATTATCTTCTTCTTGCTCGGCGGCACAAATCCTGCCGCTTTTCCCGTCTGTCCGTTGATGAGTATCGTGTAAGGTTTGCCGTCACTGGTAAAGGTATAGAACCATGCCGGCACGAGCAGATACACAGAACTGTCATGGATATCAATATACGGATGAGAATCGATTATCTCCTTGATATCGCCCTGGATCGGCTTAAGGACTTCCTGCCCCACCATATCGTTCATCCTCTTCAATGCCGCAGTACGCAGCCCCTGCGGGGTCAGATCGGACTGATCCGAGTAGAAGCCGTTGAGGTAATCCTCATCGAAAACCTTCACATCCTCGAACCAGAACGGCTCGAGGCTCCTGCTGAGCATATCGTTCAGCCTGGTCGAGGCATCGAACGGCATCGACTTGAACTCGGTCGATGCAGCCCTGCAGTAATAGTAATTGTAGTGATGCTTGCCCTGCTGTTCCGTGGTCTTGATCGTATAAGCGCTGTAGAACGACGCATTCACCACCCAGTAAGGAATGTATATTCCGCGGATGTTCTCTGTCTTCACCCTCCTCAGTTCAGAAGGGATGAACTTGGCATTCTTGAATCTCGCCTTGAGGATGGTCGCAGCCTCTTCCTTGGATACAGTGAAAGGAATGATGCCTTCCGGCTTGTGCTGTTTGGCGATCCTGCTGAAGACGATGTTGGGAGATCCGCAGAACATGCATAATGTCGAGGTCTCCGTGCCGTTGATGAGAATGTCCGCTCCGCAGTGGTTGCAGGTATAGACGTTGCAGTTGTAGAGGTCTCGGTCGTCAACTCCGGTCAGTTCCTTGAACGATAATATCTTCTTGTCTACGAGATCTGCTTTGGAGACATCCTGTATCTCCTCTGCTTTGAAGGTGCTTCCGCACAGCTTGCAATACATAGCCTTTCTTACAGGGCTATACAGAAGGTTGCCGCCGCACTTGTCGCAGATGGTTGCCATAGAAGCCTTATCCCCCGTGAATACAACGGTTTGATTATAGCATATTGCCCAAAGCAAAAGACATATATCGTAAATTTTTGCCGTAATAACGATATGTTCTCTGTTTTCAGATACGTAACGGATTCAATATAATCTTCCTAACAGGATACCGAAGGGGTAGGCAAATGCAAAAATGGTACTTTTGGGTCATTTAAGCCGGCAGGTATCTTTACTATAATCGAGAATTATAAGAGGTAGAACGATACATCTCGTTTATCTTAGTTGAGGGTGATTGTATGAGTATTATTGATTCTTTAAGAGCCTGGTCCAAGGCCAAAAAGATAACAGTATCTGTTATAGCGGTTGTTGCTGTCGCAGCGATCGGCGTTACGATATTCCTCATCAACCGCAACATGATCCTTGCCACGACCATGAGACTTCTCAAAGTCGAAGGCACCGTAAACATCGAAGATGCATCAGGTACAGTAAAACCGGTAATAGACAATATCAGATTCCAGTCAGGCGATACGCTCAGCACAGGATCTGACGGCCTGGCTTCCATCGGTCTTGACGATACAAAGATCGTAACGCTTCAGAACGACAGCAGCGCCCAGTTCGTCAAGAACGGCAAGCAGATCGAACTCAAGCTCAAGCAGGGCGGCGTTTTCTTCGAAGTTACACAGAAACTCACAGACGACGAGACCTATGAGATCAAGACTTCCAACATGACCGTAGGTATCAGAGGCACATCAGGCTACGTCTGGTACGATGAGTCCGGACTCCAGTCCCTTGTCATCACTGACGGTAAGGTCCTCGTATCCGGACACAATCCTCAGACCGGCGAGACCAAGACTGTTGAAGTCTGCGGCGGACAGCAAGTCTCCTGCTTCCTCTACAACGATATCACGGAAGAGAGGACCAGCATCGAGTTCGAACTTAAAGACTTGGATGAAGAAGAACTTCCTGAGTTCCCTCTGCAGATGCTCGCAGAGAATCCTGAACTCATGGAGAAGGTATGCGCCGAGACCGGCTGGGACAAGGACGAACTCCTTACGCTCGTAAACGAGATCCTCGATCCCAACAGCCCCTCTCCTACGCCTGATGCGATAATCGAGATCACAGACACACCTACGGCAACTCCTGAGGCAACAGAAGCACCGTTGCTCCTGATCACGCCTACGACTTCGCCAACACCGACGCCGAAACCAACTAACCCGTTGTCTGTTATCAACAATGTCATCAATGACATGATCCCGGATCCTACGGGAATACCGGAACCGTCGACGGCTCCCGAGGCTCCGACACCTACACCTGCGACAACTCCGGTTACTACTTCGGCACCTATACCGACAGTAACACCGACAACCACCGAGTCGCCTATTCCGACGGTCAAACCGACTACTACTCCCACGACTACAGTTACACCTGTTCCGACTGTAACTGCCGCACCTACTGACGAACCGACACCTGAAGTAACTCCCGAGGTTACTCCTGAACCTACCCCTGAACCGACTGCAACACCAGCGCCCGCTGATGGACCTGTTGCACCTGACGGATACGAACCTGTCTCAGACATTTGGGGCGTATCATACAAAGGGAATACTGTATATATCTGTAAATCCGGAAGCTCCTATATGGGCTGGCTGAATGATCAGTGGATTACTCTTGGTGAAGACACATCGGTCGGCGGCAACTTATACGGAGGCAAACACACAGATTTCTACTACACCACTGATTCCGGAACTTTGGGCATTTATTATGGATATGACTGGGGTGGTGTTCCGGTTTCCGCCGGAATTGATGCAATACTTTCCATGCCCGACGGGTACTCAGTCTACGATGCCGCCTGGGACAAAGAATATGATGGACATGAGGTCTATGCCGCATATAATGCGGATTCAAATGATTACATGGCATACAATACAGAAACAAAGAAATGGTTCAGTGTTGAAAAGAGCGGTGCACTAAACGGACAGACCGGACAATCCAGCAACTATTTATACTACATCGACGGTGAAGGTCAGATGGTTTACTACTACTTCTGGTCAGAAGGCTGATGATCCTTAAAAAAAGGAACAAGTCATCTTTTCTAATAAAAATGGTACTTTTGGGCCATTTAAGCCGACAGGTATCTTTACTATAATCGAGAATTATAAGAGGAAGAACCGATACATCTCGTTTTTCTAAGTTGATGGTGATTGTATGAGTATTATTGATTCTTTAAGAGCCTGGCCTAAGGCAAAAAAGATAACAGTATCTGTTATAGCGGTTGTTGCTGTCGCAGCGATCGGCGTTACGATATTCCTCATCAACCGCAACATGATCCTTGCCACGACGATGAGACTTCTCAAGGTCGAAGGCACTGTTAACATAGAGGATGCAACAGGTACAGTCAAGCCTGTCATTGATAACATCAGATTCCAGTCAGGCGATACGCTCAGCACAGGATCAGACGGTCTCGCTTCCATCGGACTAGACGATACCAAGATTGTTACCCTTCAGAATGACAGCAGCGCCCAGTTCATCAAGAGCGGTAAGCAGATCGAACTCAAGCTCAAGCAGGGCGGCGTTTTCTTCGAAGTAACCGAGAAGCTGACAGACGATGAGACATACGAGATCGAGACATCTAACATGACTGTTGGCATCAGAGGCACATCAGGCTATGTCTGGTACGATGAATCCGGACTGCAGTCTCTTGTCATCACTGACGGTAAGGTCCTCGTATCCGGTCACAATCCTCAGACCGGCGAGACCAAGACAGTTGAAGTCTGCGGCGGACAGCAAGTCTCGTGCTTCCTCTACAACGATATCACGGAAGAGAGAACCAGCATCGAGTTCGAACTTAAAGACCTGGATGAATCTGAACTCCCCGAATTCCCTCTGCAGATGCTCGCAGAGAACCCTGAACTCATGGAGAAGGTTTGCGCCGAGACAGGCTGGGATAAGGACGAACTCCTTACGCTCGTAAACGAGATCCTCGATCCCAACAGCCCCTCTCCTACACCCGATGCGATAATCGAGATCACTGACACACCTACGACTACTCCGACTGTTATTCCGACAGTAACTCCAACTGTCACTGATGCGCCGATACCATTGGTCTCGCCTACGACATCGCCTACACCGACGACTACTCCGTCTTCCGGGACTACGGTAACACCCACCCCCGGTGCTACTACACCAACAACTACACCTACCGCTACACCTACATCTACCCCCGTTCCGACAGTGGCTTCATATACTGTAAGCTTCGATATGAACGGTGTGGGCAAGGCTCCTGCTGACCAGACGGTCGAGAATGGAAAGAGAGCTTCTGAACCAGACGAACCTTCCGCAGAAGGATACCGTTTCGGCGGATGGTATACGAACAGCAGCTGCACGGATAAGTATGACTTCTCTTCCCGTGTAACCAAAGACATAACGCTCTATGCCAAGTGGACACGCGTGACCTGCACCGTGCGTTTCAATACGGACGGAATAGGGTCTGCCCCTGACGATCAGATCATCAGTTACGGCGGTACCGTCTCTGCTCCTGCCGCACCTTCTGCTGAAGGATATACTTTCGGCGGTTGGTATATCAATGATGACTTGACCGAGAAGTATGACTTCGATTCTGAAGTAACATCAAGCTTCACGCTCTTCGCGAAATGGACACGCATTACCTATACTGTAGACTTCGATACAGACGATCTCGGTACTGAGCCTTCCGCTCAGACTGTCGCTCACGGCGATACCGTCTCTGTTCCTTCCGCACCTTCTGCCGAAGGATATACTTTCGACGGCTGGTATGTGGATGATGACCGCACGGAAGAGTACGACTTTAATTCAGAAGTAACTTCAAGCTTCACGCTCTATGCAGGTTGGACACTCAATTCCTATACAGTAAGCTTCGATGCCAACGGACACGGCACCGCACCCGCCGACCAGATCATCTATTATGGCGACTATGTGATCTCACCGGACTATCCTGCTGTTGAAGGATACACCTGCACCGGCTGGTATAAGGATGCAGACTGCACTGAACTCTATGATTTCAACACACCTGTCAAATCTGATATCACAATATATGCGGGATGGACTATCAACACATATACCGTGACCTTCGATTCAAATGGAGAAGGCACCGCACCTGCCGCTCAGAATGTCGCGCATGGATCTAAGGTAACGCCAGCTAATCCAACATCTGATAATCTCAAATTTGATGGCTGGTATACGGATCCGGAATGTACTTTAAAATTTGATTATGGCACTGCGGTAACTTCCGCCTTTACGCTTTATGCAAAATGGATTGGTCTCGGTGATCCGCCGTCTTCGTATTTCGAAGGGGAACCCGTATACGTAGATTGTTATATACGTCCGGTAGAGCTCATTCATGAAATCCATGGTTATCTTCCTGACGGAACAGACGTAATTATAAGTTACACGAATGAAGTGGATGAAAATGGTATTAATTGCTATCTTGTGACTTCATGCTATAAATATGTAGAAACTGCCGAAAGTCATGGATGGACGGAACCGATTGATTATCCGACAGGTTATCTCTACTTTGATGCAAGTGTTAGTGATACAAAAGGAAATTTCTATTTACACTGACAAATTAGGGACTGTCTCACCCGCTCGGCAATTACCTAATATGCTATAATTAATAAATTGTTGATTACCATAATCGGAAGGAAGATTTTATGAGTATCGTTGATACATTGAAAGCCTGGCCTAAGGCCAAAAAGATAACTGTTGCAGTCATAGCAGCGGTCGCCGTTGCTGCCGTAGGAGTAACCATATTCCTCATCAACCGCAACAATATCCTCGCCACGACAATGAGGCTTCTCAAGGTCGAAGGCACGGTCAACATTGAAGACGCTTCAGGAACAGTGAAGCCCGTCATCGACAACATCAGATTCACATCAGGCGATACGCTCAGCACAGGCTCTGACGGCCTTGCTTCCATCGGCCTTGACGATACCAAGATCGTTACTCTCCAGAACGACAGCAGCGCCCAGTTCCTTAAGAACGGCAAGCAGATCGAGCTCAAGCTCAAGCAGGGCGGTGTTTTCTTCGAAGTAACAGAGAAACTCACTGAAGACGAGACCTACGAGATCGAGACTTCCAACATGACAGTAGGTATCAGGGGTACATCAGGTTACGTCTGGTACGATGAGACCGGACTCCAGTCCCTTGTCATCACTGACGGTAAGGTGCTCGTCTCAGGCTATAATCCCGAGACCGGCGAGACCAAGACTGTAGAAGTCTGCGGCGGACAGATGGTCTCCTGCTATCTCTACAACGATAAGACCGAAGAGCGAGACAGCATCGAATTCGAGCTTAAAGACGTATCCGAAGAAGAACTCCCCGAGTTCCCTCTGCAGATGCTCGCCGAGAACGACAAGCTTCTGGAAAAAGTATGTGCCGAGACAGGCTGGGACAAGGACAAGCTCCTGGATCTGGTCAATGCTATCCTTGACCCCAACACGCCCTCACCTACTCCGGATGAGATAATCGAGATCACAGACACTCCCACGGCCACTCCGAAAGCTACAAATACGCCTTCGCTCACGCCTACCGTGTCACCATCGCCGACTTCTTCGCCGACCCCGACCAAGAAGCCTACATCCACGCCTACCGCAACACCTGCAAGTACTGAGGCGCCCATCCCGACTGTAGCACCCGAAACAACACCTACCGGTGTTCCTACGGTCACGCCTTCAAATACACCTTCCGCAACTCCGACTTCAACACCGAAGCCGACAGCTACACCTACGGATACACCTACACCTACACCTCCGCCCACTCCGACACCTGATCCGGAGCCGGAGATTGATAGTGAATACTCCGGCTACAATCAACTTGAGAAGGGGTGGAACAAGACCTATAACGGACATAAAGTCTATATCCTCTACACTACTGATCCGGCATCCGGATATTACATTTACGCTGGATACTTAGACGGAGAGTGGTATGACCTTGTTGATGAGATAAACAGGGAAAACGATACAATGGACTTCTATATCGCTGATGATATCGAAGACGAAGATTATCCAGAAGTATACTTTGCTATTCCTCTCGATGAGCAGATAATCCCTATCGAGACCGGCGCCTGGACAAACTAAATGAATAAGCGGACTCAGACACTTCTGGCATCAGGCATCAGCGCAGTTGTAATGACTGCGCTGTGCGCATCAGGTCTTCTGCGCTCTGCAGAACTGTGGTTCTGCGACGAGTTGTTCCAGACGCCGGAGACACCTCCGGGAGATGTCGTCATAATCGGCATCACCGAAGAGGACTTTGAAGCGCTCGGACCCTATAACTCATGGGACAGATCTGTAATGGCCTCTGCCCTTGAAGCTCTGGCATCCGACCCGGACAATCTTCCCGCCGTTGTAGCGATCGATACCCTGTATGCGGGAACGACTGATCCTTCTGCCGATCAGCAGCTCGTCGATGCCGCTGCGAAGCTCGGTAACGTTGTCGTCGGTACTGAAGCGACTTTTGGTACCGAGAGGTCCTTTGGAGCCACGATCGTAACCGATACTTACTCGATAGTTAACTACGAAGAACCCTTCGATGCCCTGAAGGAAGTAACGTCACAGGGACACATCAATGCCATGTACGATAAGGACGGCGTAATGCGCCACTCCCTGCTGTACGTCGAACCGTATGACGACGGCGAACTTGTTTACTCGATGGCATATGTCACCGCATCCAAGTATGCCGAGAAGACCGGCATGACGATAACTGAACCTCCCGTCAATGACAGAGGCCAGTTCTATGTATCTTTTACCGGCGGTCCGACCGACTTCTACGACGGTGTCACATTGAGCATGCTCATTAACGGTGAGGTCCCTTCGTCATACTACAAGAACAAGATCGTTCTCATCGGACCCTATGCTCCTGCCCTTCAGGATTCCTACTTCACCCCTATCAACAGAAGCAAGATGATGTACGGCGTAGAGTATCAGGCCAATGTCATCCAGTGCATGCTTGCAGGCAAGTACAAGGTTGAAGCTCCGGACTACATCCAGGTCGGAGCCCTGTTCATCCTGAGCTTTGCGTTCTATTTCTTCTGCCGTAACAGAAGGCTTCTGTTCACGGTACCTGCCCTGGTCGTAAGCGAAGCTGCTGCCATTGGTGCTGCGATGCTCTGTTATTCGATGGGGTACATCACGCATGCGCTGTGGCTGCCGCTGTCGTTTTTCGTGCTGTTCGTTGTAAGCGTTGCCGGCAACTACCTGCGTGCCGCCATCGAGAGACAGAACGTAACGAGGACTTTCGAGAGATATGTAGCACCGAACGTCGTTAACGAGCTGCTGAAGGAAGGTATCGATAACCTGAAGCTCGGCGGCAAGAACGTTGATATCGCGGTGCTCTTCGTCGATGTAAGAGGTTTTACGACTATGTCGGAGAGGCTGTCGCCTGAGACGGTCGTATACATCCTTAACCAGTACCTGACGATGGCCAGTAACTGCGTCGAAGAGACGGGAGGCACGATCGACAAGTACGTCGGCGACTGTCTTATGGCATTCTGGGGGGCTCCTCTCGCGGACGAGGATCCCATATACCATGCAGCTGTTGCAGGTCTCGGCATCATCAATGGCGTCGAGGAGATCTCAGCAAGGCTCAAGGAAGAGATCGGCGAAGAGATACACGTAGGAGTCGGCATCAACTACGGTCCTGCGGTCGTCGGCAACATGGGTTCCGAGAAGAGAATGGACTACACGGCCATCGGCGATACCGTAAACACGTCAGCAAGACTTGAGGCCAATGCGCCTGCAAGCACCATATATATCAGCCGTTCAGTAGCGGACGGACTCGAGGGCAGGATGAGATTCGAGCCCCTCGACAAGCCCATCAAGCTGAAAGGTAAGGCCGACGGCTTCGAGATACTGAAGCTCCTGGGCCCTGTTGAGGATTCTGACAAGGCGCCTTCAGAGGAGCCCGGCAAGGAGGAATAAAGATGTTGAAGTTTTTTGGAAGAGGCAACGCTTTTGCCGATCAGCACACCAGTGCTTATTTTGTGGATGGCAATGACCTCATAATCATCGATTGTTCGGTCAGCTCGTTCCAGAGGCTCAACAACCGCACCCTCTCCAGATACGATCACATCTACGTCCTCGTCACGCACACCCACGGCGACCACGTAAGCGGCATCGGATTGTTCATCGACCTGATGCATTTTGCCCTGAACAAGCCCGTTACCATAGTTGCTCCGAACGAAGCGGTCAAGACGGACCTCCGCTATCTGCTGAAGAATCTGGAAGGCTGCGGAGATGACTGGTATGAACTCCTGACCGCAGACGAGCTCGATAAGGACTGGTTCGGATGCGCGATCCCCACTTTCCACTCGGAAGAACTCGAAGGCAAGTGCTTCGGTTACTACCTGACAGTCGAGGGCAACAAGGTCGTCTATACCGGCGATACGGGCATCTTCGAGCCCTATGAGAAATACATGGAGCCTGGCGTCTATCTCTACACCGAGATCAGCGCCAGGAAGACTCCGGTACACTTAAGCTGCAGCGATATGCATGACAGGATCAAGGAACTCGTCGCAAGCGGCGTGCACGTCTATCTGATGCATATGGATTACGAGGATACCGTCCTCAACAAGATGAAAGACACGGGCGCTTTCCCAGCTCCCTTGGACGAGGCGGAGCTTACGCTCGAGAGCAGCACGCAGCTGCTGAACAATATCCTGAGCATATCCGATCACCTGTACAAGGACATGTGCATGAACGGAAGCCATGACCACAACATGCTCTTCACTTATCTGACGGAACTCGGCAAGATGTCCGTCGACGCTGACAGGGCATCCTTCTGGAAATGGGATAAGCGCAAGTCGCAGCTCTGGACCATGTCTGCCACGGGCATAGATAAGATCATCATCCCCGATAACACGGGTCTCGTCGGCAAGGCTCTGAGGATGCAGCAGACGCTCATCACCAACGATCCTTATTCCGATCCCGACTTCAACCGTGACATAGACATCCAGACGGGTTATAAGACCAGGTCTGTCATGGTCCTCCCTGTTGCCGATATCAACGGCAAGTTCATCGGAGCCCTGCAGCTCATCAACAAGAACGACGAGAGAGGCTTCGATGCCGATTCCGACCCTAAGCGTCTGTCACTGGCGGCACTTGTCTGCGGCATCGCGCTGGAGTCCGAGACATTCCTCGAAGACTCGCATCACGACAGGCTTACCGGCCTTAAGAACAGGATGGGATTCTACTTCGACTTCAACGAGAAATACAAGGATTACCTTATCCCCGGCTCCGGCAAGTCCATGTCCATATTCATCTGCGACATCGATAAGTTCAAGCGCGTAAACGACACTTACGGCCACAACGCAGGCGACGATGTGCTCCGCTTCACTTCAGAGCTCGTGGAATCCTGCTGCGGCGAGAATGACGGCGTCTACAGATGGGGCGGCGAGGAATTCGTAATGGTAATGCGCGATACCGATCTGGAAGGCGCAGTTGCAAAGGCTGAAGAGATCAGGGTCAAGCTGATGAACACCGATATCGAGGCTGACGGCAACACCTTAAGGTGCACGCTGAGCTTCGGGTGCAGCGTTTTCGATCCCGAGAAGACGATAGAAGAGAACATCAGTGCTGCAGACGAGCACCTCTACAACGCCAAGGAGACCGGAAGGAACAAGGTCTGCTATTAAGGCCGGATGAATCCGTGTGAGCAGAATGTGAGTATTAAGATTCCGAAGACGTCAGCAGTTTCTTATACGCCGCCTTCAGCATGAACGCGCCGACTATATCCAGCACGAAAACAAACATCATAAGCATGCCGACCACCATGATCACGGACGGCTTCTTCCTGCTGCGGATAAGAAAGATTATCGAGTATATGACGTCGGGAAGGCCCGTCATCAGCATGTAGATATATGTGAGGACAATGCCGATGCCGCCTGCGGCAGGGATGCCGAGCAGCAGGAACGGGTTCAGCATGCCGGACAGCAGGAACAGCCAGAGATAGATGTTGATTCCGAAGAACGGGATCATGAGCAGCTTGACTCCGATCGTAATCGGTATAGCCGGACCAAATTCTTTTCTGGCACCTCCGATAATCGCCAGGACGAATGCGACAAATCCTATGGCGAGCGAGACGACCAGCTGAATAAAGACCAGATCGACCTGAAGATCGGCGGTCCGCACTTGATTCATCACGCCGAATAACGGATAGGCTACATTGAACTGCATGATATACAGAGATACGAGCAGGATGCCGAGAGTCACCTTGGAAGCCGTTATGAATACCGGTTTACTCATGGGATGCCTCTTATGCTTTTACTTCTGAGCCGCAAGTCGGGCAGACGAGGCTCGAGCCCTCTCTTATCTTCAGCGGAGCGCCGCAGTTAGGGCAGTTGATGCCGATGAAGTGCTTCTCATAGTCCCCCGCCTCTTCGATGCGGTCAGACAGCTCGAATACGCGCTCTGTGGAATTATATGCGACTTTGGTAAAGTATCCCTTTGCATGAGCCTTGAGTATCAGCCTCTCGTAGGAAGAACCCTTGCTCTTACCCTTCTTGCCGAGGATGGTATCCATTGGAACGATGCCGTCGCTGTCCCTCTCCAGAGCGCGGGCTGCGTATGATGCCGCGCCGACGATACGGAGTGTGGCTATGGCAGCAATTATCATTATCACTGAAGCTATGAACATAACGATCGGAAGGATTATATAGTCAGGAATATAACCCTGTCCGAGTGAGGCGAGGATCCCGATCAACGAGAAGAGCGCCGAAGGTATTCCCAGAACGAGGAATACTACTGAAGCTATGCGGCTTGAATTGAATTTGGACGCGTTCTTATACATGGTTATGCCCTCCTGAGATAAGATCCGCAGTTATTGCACTTGTCGGAGCTTCCGGCGCGGACTCTGTTTGTCGCGCCGCAGGTGGGGCAAATGATATCTTCGAGTTCGTCTTCGGTACCAAGGATGATCTTGTCACCTTCGATGCGCACGTTACTGAATCTGTGCTTCTGAGGTCCTGTCATGTCTTTCCTGATCCTGTCTTCCGGTATGCCCGTAAGTTCACTTAATCTGGCGAAAGTAATGACTCCGTCGTGATCCTCTTCGAAGATCATCTCATACCTGGTGACTCGCTCGAACATCTTCCTGATCCAGATCATGGAGATCAGCTCGGCAAGGGCAATGAGTCCAACGATGACGGCTACAACTACCATATGCGGTTCGCCTTCCGAGACACCGATCGCGCCAAGGATGACCAGGATGGCCAGGATTACCCCCGACGTGATCATCAGACCCGTCAGGGTTGAGTTGCGGTCTTTGTTCTTCTTGGCATCATAGAATCTGCTCATAATGAATCCCCTAATTCTCCACAAAAATATCTCAACAATATTTTATACTGTTTTGTTTTTACCGCAAGATTAACCGCAAGATATACATAAACGGCACATTTCGTTATCGGTTTATTTATAGAATGATAATCTCTTTGTGCTATATTTAACTTCGTTAGGGTAGTTTTTAAGCGGAGGCAGTAGTTAATGTCGGTTATAAGGAAGATCAAGGAGAAAGGGCTCTCACTGAAGACCTATTCCCATACGATGCTCTTTATATCCATAGTAGTTACCGTGCTCCTGATAGCATCATCTATTGTCGCCTATGTGAATTTCATGGCGCTCGAGCATTCCTCTGACAACTTCATCGAACTCGAAGAGACGGCATCCGACCTCATGGAAGCATCCGACTACCTGACAGAGCAGGTGCAGTGCTACACGGTCCTTGGAGAACGCGAGTACCTGAATAATTACTTTGTGGAGGCTTTCGAGACCAAGAGAAGAGAAAATGCCATCGCCGTAATAGAAGAAGTCATGCCGGACTCCCCTGCCCTTGCCAATCTTAAGGACAGCATGTCCCACTCGGTAGAGCTCATGGATACCGAATACTACGCGATGCGCCTGGTCCTCGAAGCTTACGGCGATACAGACATTCCCGCATCTCTGCAGGATGTGGTCCTTACCGAAGAAGACAGTCTGCTCAGTGCTGAAGACAAACTCGATCTTGCCAGGACCCTTGTACATAATGCCGACTACTACGAGAAGAAGGATAACATTCGCGAGAACTGCAACGAATGTCTGGAAGATCTGAAGACCACTGCTCTCCAGCTCCACCAGAGGATGGAGAGCAGAGCGAGATGGGCTCTCATCGTAGTGATGATCCTCATCGTTGTCCAGACTCTGAACATAGTCGGCATGATCTGGATCCATAACTTCTTCGGTATCCAGCCTGTCCTCAATGCCGTGGCTCACATCAAGAAAGACGAGAACATTCCGATCGTCGGCGCATCCGAGATCAGATACCTCGCAGGCGCTTACAACTTCATGTACAACGCCTATAAGAACAGCATCTCCCATCTGAACTTCAAGGCTTCCCACGACGAGCTCACAGGCGTATATAACAGAGCCGGATACGAGATCATCAAGAACAGCGTAGATATTACGACCACCGCTATGATGATCATCGATGCAGACAAGTTCAAGCACATCAACGATACATACGGCCACGAGGTCGGAGACAAGGTCCTCAAGAGAGTTGCCAATACGCTTAAGAGCTCCTTCCGTTCAGATGACTATATCTGCCGTATCGGCGGTGACGAGTTCCTCATCTTCATGGTCCACCTCGTAGGCGACCCGAGGGTCCTCATCGAGAGCAAGATCACCAGCATCAACCAGCAGCTCGGCGTTACCGAACAGGGCGTTCCCCCGATCACTTTGAGTGCAGGCGTTGCTTTCACCGATATCGTCATGGATCCGGATGTCATGTTCCAGCGCGCTGACACCGCCCTCTACTACATGAAGGAGAACGGCAGGAACGGCTGCTGCTTTTACACGGACGATCTCGAGACTCTGGCTTCACGGCACAAGACCGCGATCTCCAAGAAAGATTAAACACAAAACCCCTCAGGCATTACGCTTGAGGGGTTCTTTCTATCCTATTATCTCCTGTATCTTACGATACTATCTTGTAGTAAGCGTTTGACGTTACCTTGTAGGTCGCCGCATAGAACGCACCGCAGACAAGGGCGCTTACGCCGGCAGTGATCAGCAGCAGCGGCCAATTATTGTGCCCGAAAAGCATCAGCAGTTTATGCACTATCGGGAGCACCGCCGCCAGGTGCATGCAGGCGATCACGATCGGGATAAGGAAGACCGTCAGCATCTGGGAATTGATGCTCTTCTTGATGTTCTCCTTGGTCATTCCGACCTTCTGCATGATGTCGAACCTTGACTGGTCCTCCAAGCCTTCCGATATCTGCTTGTAGTAGATGATGAGCACGCAGGATATCAGGAATATGATGCTCAGGAGTATTCCGAGGAAGAACAGGCCTCCGAAGGTCATGATGAAGTCAGTGCGCTGCTCTTCCTGGCTTGCGACGTACTTGCTGACGTGAGTCATGTTCTCCATCTCAGCTTTGACGAACTCGCTGAGTATGCCGGACAGCTCGATCTGATGCTCTGCATCCAGGTTGGTATCGAAATCATATCTCCAGTTCCATGAGAGCATGCTCTCACCCGTAAAATCAACGACATCGGCATAACGGGATGCTGCCTCGTCAACATCGTCAACAACGATCACGATGGCTGTTATCAAATTCACCATATCAGGATTGATGTACTGCATCTTATCATCGATCCTGTCCTTGACCTTGAACGTCTCGTCGCCTACGGTCAGGACTTCGCCGATGTCCAGACGGCTCGATGTGCCAACCAGGGCTTCGCCGGCAGCCACGGATGCATTATCGCCGGTGAGCGCATTGTAATCGTCTATGTCCATTAACACAGCCTCTGCGACGTTGTCATAATCGACAGTCGTGAAGTTCTCCATAGGATTGATCTCGAGATCCAGCTTGCCGTCCTGATAGTATCCGACCATGGTGTAGTCATAGTATGCGATAGCGTTGGAGATTTTCGCGCCGTATCCTTCTGTCTCAGCCGTAATGCCGGTCTTCAGATTCTCTGCTATCTCAGGATATGAGGCATCGTAGCCGTATCTCATGGCAGAGGCATTGATCTGTCTTGGGTAGTGATGCTTGAGCGTCTCTTCCCTGTTGCAGTACAGAGCGAAAGTGGAAGATATCATAACGAGCACCATCGTAAGGAGGATGCAGATGGAAGCAAGGCTTGCACCGTTACGCTTCATCCTGTATGCCATCGAAGAAACGGATACAAAGTGACTTGTCTTATAGTAATAGTTCTTATTCTTCTGCAGTATCCTGCACAGGAGGACAGAACCGGTGATCAGGGTAAGATATGTGCCGATGATAACCAGTATTACCGCTATGAAGAACCAGGCGAGAGCCGACAGAGGCTGCTCTATCTTGAGCGCGATGATGTATCCTGCAGCGAGGAATGCTATTCCGAGTATTCCTAATAACCAGTTTGCCTTGGGAGGCTTCTCTCCTGCCTTATCTGCGCGGATGAGGTTGATCGCACTTGAGAATCTTACCTGCCTGAAGGCATTGAGATAGATAAGGAAGAAGACGATGCTGTAGATGACGATCGTCCAGAGGACGGATCCGACCGGAATATCGAATGAATACACGGGCTCAACACCGATCATCTTGCACAGTCCGAGTTCAGCGAGCTTCGACAGTGCGATGCCTGCGACGATGCCGCCTGCCATCGAGATCGCCCATGTGATCAAGGTCTCATAGAAGACCACCTTGCCGAGGTTCTTACGGTTCATTCCGAGAACGCTGTAAAGTCCGAATTCCTTGAGCCTTCCCTTGATCAGGGCAGACTGCGTGTAGAACAGGAAGATCGTTCCGAAGACAGCCATGACGAACGTTCCGAATCCCAGGATATCCTTGGCCGTGGCAGCTCCCATGAAGTTTGAGAGCATATCCGAGAATCCGAGGGTGTGCATGATGTAGAATACTGCGACCATGAGTATGCAGGTCGCGATGTAGGGCACGTAGAGCTTGCTGTTCTTACGGATGCCGTCCACCGCGATCTTGGGGTATAACGCGGATCTCATTTAAGGTCACCTCCCTGAGCGAGGAGGTTAAGCGTATCGGAGATCTTCTGATACATCTGCTGGTCTGTGGAATCACCCTTATAGATCTGGTGGAAGATCGCACCGTCCTTGATGAACAGAACGCGCGATGCATTGGATGCGGCCTTGGTCGAGTGCGTGACCATCAATATGGTCTGCCCCATCTTATTGACTTCCTTGAAGAGTGCCAGGAGTTCGTCTGATGACTTGGAATCGAGCGCGCCTGTAGGCTCGTCTGCCAGTATGATCTTCGGGTTGGTGATAAGAGCTCTTGCTACCGCAGCTCTCTGCTTCTGGCCGCCGGAGACTTCATAAGGATACTTCTTAAGAAGATCCGCGATGCCGAGCGTTCCAGCGATCTTATCGAGCCTCTCCTTCATCTCTTCATGCTTCTTGCCTGCTAATACGAGCGGCAGGTAGATATTATCTTCCAGAGAGAATGTATCGAGGAGATTAAAGTCCTGGAAGACATATCCCAGGTTGTCTCTTCTGAATCTGGCTACGTCCTTGTCCTTTACCTTGGTAAGGTCCATGCCGTCTAAGATGACCGTGCCTTCGGTAGCCTTGTCTAATGCTGCAAGGATGTTGAGGAGCGTCGTCTTACCGGAACCGGACTCGCCCATGATGGCAACATACTCGCCCTTCTCGACGGTAAAGCTGACATTCCTGAGCGCCTCGACGGAAGCACCTCCGAATCTGGTCTTATATACTTTTCTGATGTTCTTTGCTTCAAGCAGACTCATAACTATACGTCCTTTCGTTTAAGTATAGCCAAAGTCTAAGACTCTTCGTAGTCTGATTCCTTAAGATGTTCTTACTGAAATCTAACAAGTCTGTCACAAATCGGCGCTGTCCTTAACACACGCCATATTACTCTCCTACCCCGATCTCGCGCCTGTTCATGTCGATCCTGATCTTTGTGCCGACGCCGGGAGTTGATTCTGCGGATATCTTATGCCCGAGGTTATCGCAGATCCTCTTGCACAGATAGAGACCTATACCGCTCGCACGCTTGTCTTCGCGTCCGTTGAATCCGGTATACCCGTTCTCAAAGACTCTCGGCAGATCCTCTGCGCTTATGCCTATGCCGGTATCCTCGACGCAGAGCACGCCGTTTTCCATATAGATCTTAATGCCGCCGTTATTGGTATATTTGACTGCATTGGAGAGTACCTGCTCGATAACGAATGACAGCCACTTCTCGTCGGAGACGGCTATGAAGTTAGTCTCGGTAAAATCCATCGTAAGCTTCTTGGTGATAAAATCCCTGGCAAACTTTCGAATCGCGGGTTTTATCACATCATCAAGAGATATCTCCCTGATAACATAATCCGTGCTGTCGGAATCCAGTCTCAGGAACGCAAGTACCATCTCGACGTACGCTTCTATCCTGTTGAGGTCGCCGTCCAGCCTTCTGGCGAGGTCTGAATCGACGGACTGTATCTGAAGGCGCATTGATGCGATCGGAGTCTTGATCTGGTGAGCCCAGACAGTATAGTACTCGATCATGTTGTTGTAGTCGGCGTTAGCCTTCTGGCGGGAGAACTCTTCCTCCTCCTTAAGCATGTCCATGATCTCACGGTAATCCTTCTCGATAACACCTGACGGCTCCGGGAAGTCTCTTTGGGCGAGCTTCTTGTGCTTGTTCAGCGTTATGAGGAAGTCGACGATGCCTGCGATCACGATCGCTGCAAAGCCCAGAACCAAAGGGTATAACACTGTTACAGCGGGCATATCGAACAGGAAATACGATGACGCGAAGATGCCTTCCACCACGATCAGCAGAATGATGACGCCTAACCGTGACTTAAGGTAATCCTTCAGCATTCATCCTCCAGAATGTAGCCCACGCCGAACTTGGTCTTGATGAGATCCTTGAGCCCGATCGCCTCGAGAGTCTTACGGAGCCTTCCGACATTGACGGTCAGGGTGTTCTCGTCGACATAGCAGTCAGTCTCCCACAGAGCTTCCATGAGCTTCTCTCTGCTCACGACCTTGTTCTTGTTCTGCGCGAGAGTAAGCAGGATCTTGTATTCGTTCCTGGCAAGGTCGATCTCGGTACCGTTATACGAGAGCTTGTCGTTATTGGTGTTGAGCACTGCGCCCGCGAATTCGATCGTCGAATCGTTCCTGGCAAAATCGTAGGTCCTTCTGAGGAGAGCAGTGATCTTCGCGATGAGCACGCTCTGGTCGAAGGGCTTGGCGATGAAGTCGTCCGCGCCCATGTTGATGGCCATTACGAGATTCATGTTGTCAGTGGCAGAAGAGATGAAGATGATCGGCACGGAGCTGGTCTTCCTTATCTCCTGGCACCAGTGATAACCGCCCATAAAAGGAAGCGTGATGTCCATGATGATGAGGTGCGGCTCGTACTCTTCCACTTCTTCCAAGACCTTACGGAAGTCGGATACGACCCTTCCTTCCATGCCCCAGTTACCCAGGCACGAAGTAATGCCGTCCGCTATTCCCTTATCGTCTTCTACAATATAGATCTTATACATAGTCCTTCACGTACACTCTGCAGCTCTCTCCGTATATGCTCTGCATCTCGCCGGTAAACTCACATCCGTACTTCTCATATAAGCCGGTGTGATCTGTAGATATATAGACACGGGTAAATCCTTCCTCTTTTGCGATATCTCCGGCCGCTTCAAAAAGCTTTCCGAGATAACGGTGTCCCCTGTACTCGGGGAAAGTGTATATAAATCCCATCCACGGTTTAAGATCAATCGGCTGGATCTCATCTTTCTCTGCAAGTGTGCAGAAAGATATCAGTTCATCACCTTCGGTCAGCAACAAGACCTTGGAGTCTGCTCCGATCATATCAAGGAGCTTGCCGTCCCTGATCAGATCATGCAGATACTGACCGGCACGCCAGTCACACCGGCCTATCTGTTCAAGCCAGTGCTCCTTGTTGTCACATTCATAGTAATTGATCACGTTCATAGCAACATTGTAACCATTTAAGATTATGTTGTCATTCCTGCGATGATTCCCATAGCAAGAGCGGCAATGCTGAGCAATACTCCCAGTATATTCAGGATAAAAGACACTGCGATCTTCTTTTGACCTTTGTTTTGAATTGTTGTTATGAGTCCCGTAACCGATATGATCATCGCGGGAACGAACCCTAAGCCCATCTTATGCGACGTTGTGTCTATACCGAGTTCGATGATCATAGTTATCGTTAATACGGCAGCCAGATAAACACCGGAAACTACTGCTGCCGCAGTATATTTCTTGAGAACCGGTCCCAATACTGTCAGAAGGACTGCACCTGCACCGAGGACAACATAATTAACGATCTCCAGAACAGAAGACTCCAGTGGCAACGCCGCGATCAGAAGCGCACTGACGATTGCCAGAATTCCCATGACAATGCCCTGCTTGTAAGCTTTCTTTTTATCCATATCTTTATTCCTTTACCCTCTTATACAGGCTCACGTGCTCGCCCAAGTCCTTGAACCCGAACTTATGATAGAACTCATAGGCAGGTTTGTCGCTGTCCGTCTGAAGGAATATGCCGGCAAATCCCCTGTCCTTGATCTCGGATTCGATCATTGCAAGGAACCTTCTGCCTATCCCCTGATGCTGGTATTCGGGCGATACGCAAAGTTCCTCAATATTGTAGTTGGTTCCTTCCCACCAGTGGCGGATCATTCCGACTGACATCGCCGCGAGCCTGCCGTCAATTACAAGCCCGAAGTTCAGCGCGTTATAAGAACCTGATATCTCCTTGATGTATTCTCCGAGCTGAACCGGATCGCTCCAGTCGTCGTTCCACGGCTCGCCCGCGAAAGCATTCTTGAAGAGTTCTCCCATCTGCGGAAGATACGACTCGTCCAGCACTATAAACTTCTCTTCATTCATATTGATGCCTATCTATTTATTATTATCACAAAGACCTTCTGATACCCGCCGCCCAGCTGATACCTGTTCATCTCAGGCGCCTGCACCAGCTTGAGCTTGAAGCCGTGCATGTCGCAGATCTTCTTGGATATGGACAGACCGAGGCCCGTACCGCCCTTGGTCGTTCTCGACTTGTCTCCCATCACGAACGGCTCGAAAAGGTTCTCCGCCACATCCTCTTCTATCTTCTCACCGCTGTCCGCCACATAGATTCTCAGGTCATCGTAGTCTTCTCTTACATAGACGCCGATCTTCGTCTTGGACACATTATGCTTGACCGCATTAACCAGGAGGTTGGTGATGACTCTGGAGAACTGTATCCTGTCGACATCGATATTGATGGGGCCGTCAGGGATATCAACATCCAGTTCGTCTCCGGCATCTTCTATATCAGTATAGTTAAGGGCCACGACTTCTCTTACGAGTTCGGTCAGGTCAGTCGGATTCTTAACGAGGCTGTAGCCTTCGCTGTCGAGCTTGACGTAGTCGAACAGCAGGTTGACGATCTCGTTCATTCTTCCGGATTTGTTATATATCGCCTCGAGGTACTCTTTCTGGTCCTCGCCCTTTACCATGCCTTCGTTCAGCGCTTTCGCGTAGCCAGTGACAGTTGTCATCGGCGTCTTGAGGTCGTGGACGATGTCCGAGATCATGAGGTATTTCGAGCGCTCCTCCTCGAGACGCTGCTGTCTGAGTTCCGTGTCGAGCTTCCTGACCTCGCGGGTAACAAGAGAGGTGTATGTGACCGCGCCAACGACGTAGGGTACTACCGCCATCACGAATATCGTGAAGAGTATCAGGAGGACCCATATGATGGTAGTGGTCTCGACGTTCTTTGCCGACGGACCGCCCACCACGCTGACCTCGAGCACCTGCTTGAGCAGCGCCTCGTTAAGTCCCTGCATCGTCGGGAAGAAGAAAGACAGTATCCTCAGCACGAGTATGATCAGCAGCACGACTATTCCCAGTATGACCGTGCCGAGGCTCAGGGAATTCAGGTTCTCCAGGTGCGGCATGATCAGCGATATGACCACCGGGAAAGCAACGCGGTTGATGAACAGGAATACCAGCGACTCGAAGACCGCGACGACGGCGATCGTTATGAGGAATCTCGATATGAGGAATCTTCCGAGTCTGGTCTGCGTGTTCATTTGATCTCCAGCCTGTAACCCAGGCCTCTCATCGTCTTGATGTACTTGGACGCATCTTCGTCGAGCTTGGTCCGGAGCTTGCTTATCGCTACCATGATGTTGTTGTCCGATGCGAAGAAATCATCTCCCCATGCATACTCATAGAGCTGCTGCTTGGTGAACACCTTGCCGGGATTCTTCATGAACATCTCCATCATCTTGTATTCGACCGAAGTCAGTTCAATGATCTCGCCGCCCTTTGTGAGCAGGCACTTGTCCGTATCGAGCTCGAGGTCCATCGCCTTGAGGACTTCGGCTTCTTCCTTAATGTTGCCCGCACCCAGGTCATAATACCTTCTCATGAAGGCCTTGACCCTTGCGGCGACTTCGAGCGGATTGAAGGGCTTGCAGATATAGTCATCAGCACCTATGTTAAGACCCAGGATCCTCTCGGCATCCGCTGTCCTTGCGGTGATCATCATGACCGGGATATTGCTCTTCTGCCTTAAGTTCTTAAGTGCGGTAAGTCCGTCCATATCCGGCATCATGATATCCAGGAGGCACATATCGGGCTTCTCTTTGTCCAGAAGATCCAGCACTTCGAGTCCTGTGGAGGCTTCGACCACCTTGAATCCGTCATTCTCGAGATAGAGCTTGAGAAGGTTCCTTATCTCCTTCTCATCATCAGCTACCAGTATCTTGTATTCCATATTATTCCTCTGCCGTGATTCTTAAAAACAGGATAACCGGCAAGCTGTCTTGCCGGCTATCCCTACTATACCATATCCCCGATTCCTAATCCTATTCCTACCCATATTTGCGGTGTTAAACTGTAGCGATTTCCTTCTTGTCGCCGTACTTGAGTGCCTCATAGAGAGCTGCATCAGTCTGGAGCTTGTAAGGATCTACATAGAAGACGCTCAGCAGTCCGCATGTGCAGAGGGAGAGCAGTTCCCAACCGATGAATGAGAGATCGAGAACGAATGTCTTCCACTTGTTGCCCTTCATGAGCTTGGAGCTCTCTGCGAGGATATCGCTGTACTTCATGTCAGGGTTCTCAGCGAAGATGTAAGGTACAAGTCTGTACTCATACGCCTTGATGATTCCGGGGATAACGAAGAGGAGCGACCAGAGCCAGATGAAAAGATCCTTGAAGAATGCTGTCTTGACTGCGTTCTTGTAGTTCTTATCGAAAGCGAATGTCAGTGATGAGAGCTTCGCGGGCTCATCCAGGTTACGTCTGAAGAAGTTCCTGCATCCGAACTCTACCGGGTTGATGAGAAGTACATCTACTGCGATTCCTACTGCGCTTGCTACGAGAACTATTGCGAATACCGTTAAAGCTACAATGGAGAATACTGCGATTCCGAATGCTACGTCTGTCTCGTTGACATCAATCTCGTTGCCGTTATCGTCTGAAGTAACTACTGTTACGGTTACCGGATCAGAATTCTCATCGATGCCTTCGACCTCAACTTCTTCCACAGTCTCTGTCTCTTCTCGATGCTGGTTGTTATACATCAGTGAGCTGAATGTTGAAGAACCGCCGCTTGCTGCTCCGCCTGCCCCGCTTGCTCCTCCTACGATGATTGCGAAGATCAATCCGCAGAGGACGCACTTCCAGTAATTGAGCTGAAAGGCTTTCTTTGCCTTTTCCTTAATTTGCTTTCTTGTCCACATATTCCTTTTACCTCCTGCGGCATCTTGCCGCTGTGTTTTGTTTGATGGCATTATAGTACCTCCCGAACCTTAACCTGCAATCCTTGTTTCCTTAACTTAACCTTAAGTTGGGAGAGGGCCTGTAAAACGGGCGTTTGTTACTATGGGCATTCTTGAGCCTTTGCCTGGCATTCTCGGAGCCTTCCACCGAGCCCGTTAGCCTTTTTTTAGCCTTTTTTGGCTGTTTTTTCTAAAATTTGGCTAAATTAGCCTTTTTTTAGCTTTTTTTGCCTTTTTAGGCTAATTATCCGCTAACGCGGTCACCTGGGCACAAAAAAGGGCCGCCCCGCAGGACAGCCCCTTAGTAAACGATTGTAATCCCCGCTCAGATGCCTTCCTTGGCCTTCTCGATGTTCTCGATCACCCTGTCGCACCACTTGTCGAACTCGGGGTCCTCGACGCGGCACTCGGGGTGGTTAAGGATGTAGTCGAGGGCAATGCGCACGCCTCGGCTGAAAGGCACGTTGGTCTTCATGTCCGGCGCGATCCTCTTGAGCTTGGAGTTCTCGAAAACAACACTTACCGCCTTGTCTCCGATCAGACCGCCTTCGAAGTCATAGCCGTACTTATCGCCGACCGCCGACAGGAACTCTGAAGATACGTGGACAGCGTTAAGCTCAACGCCCAATGCATCCGCGATGGTCTGGTAGATCTGGTTCCAGGTAAGCACTTCGTCGCCCGTGATCTGGAACGCCTCGCCGATGGCATGGCGGTTGCCCATGAGAGCGGTGAACCCGATAGCGAAGTCTTCGTTGAAAGTCAGATGCCAGAGTGATGTGCCGTCGCCGTGGATGATGACGGGCCTGCCTTCCATCATGCGCTTTACGACCTGCCAGGAGCCCTTGGTGCCGTGGACTCCCAAAGGAATGGAACGCTCGTCGTAGGTGTGGCTGGGGCGCACGATGGTTACCGGGAAGCCGTCCTCCCTGTACATGCGCATCAGAAACTCCTCGCTGGCTATCTTGTCCCTTGAATACTGCCAGTGCGGATTTGCCAGAGTCGTACCTTCGGTTATCACATAGCTTGCCGCGGGCTTGTTGTAAGCCGAAGCAGAACTGATATAGATGTACTGTCTGGTCCTGTCCTTGAACAGACGGTAGTCGCGCTCGACATCTTCTACGTGGAAGCCGATGAACTCGCACACGGTATCGAACTTCACCCCGAGTTCGTCCAGAGCCTTGGTTACAGCAGCCTCGTCGTGGATGTCGCAGACGATCTGGTTAACGCCTTCGGGAACCGAATCGGCACGGTTGCCGCGGTTCAGAAGATAGACATCCCACACAGGGTCAGTCGCGAGCCTTCTGATTATCGCGCTGCTGATGGTGCCTGTTCCGCCTATAAATAATGCTTTCATTAATATATCTCCTTATCAGAGCATTCTTCTGTAGATCTCTTTTACTTCGTCCTCGGTCAGTTCGACAAAACCGTAGAGTTTGCCGTCCCTGCCGTCGCCGCAGCATGCAACATTCGCGAGCTTGTCGATGTCTGCCTCAGTGCCGCCGAACTCTCCGATAGTCGAAGGCATGCCTATGCGCTTGAAGAACTCTCTCAGGCTCTCAATGCCCATGAGTGCTGCTTCTTCGTCATCGATCTCTTCAGGGCAGCCCCATACTCTTCTGGCAAACTGCGCGACTCTTGCAACGTCGTGCTTGTAAGCATATGAGAGGTAAGCCGGGAAAGTAACAGCGAGTCCTGCACCGTGAGCACAGTCATAGAGAGCTGACAGTTCGTGCTCGATGTTATGTGAGTTCCAGTCCTGTGATCTTCCGACGCCGCAGGAGTTGTTGTGAGCCATCATGCCTGCCCACATGATGTTTGCCCTTGCCTCGTAATCGTTAGGATTATCGACAGCCTTGGGGCCTTCTTCGATCATCGCGAGGAGCAGACCTTCGATCATGCGGTCGGTGGTCTGAACATCCTTGGAATTGGTCATGTATCTCTCCATCAGGTGCGCCATGATGTCGGTGATGCCGCATGCCGTCTGATACGGAGGGAGCGTCTGCGTGAGTGCGGGGTTCAGGATAGAGAACCTGGGTCTTATCGCATCTCCCGAAGCGCCTCTCTTGTACATACCTTCTTCCTTGGTGATAACGGAGTCGGGCGAGCCTTCGCTGCCTGCTGCCGCGATCGTAAGGATCGTTCCTACAGGAAGTGCTTCTTCAATCCTCTTGCCCATATAGAAATCCCAGAAGTCACCGTCATATACGGTACCTGCAGCAATCGCCTTGGAAGTATCGATAACGCTTCCGCCGCCTACCGCGAGCACGAAATCAACGCCTTCCTTCCTGCAAAGCTCGATTCCTTCGTAGACAAGGCCGCTCCTCGGGTTAGGCTTGACTCCGCCCAGCTGGAAGCTTGCGATGCCTGCCTTGTCGAGGCTTGCAGCAACGCGGTCCAAAAGACCTGATCTTACGACGCTTCCGCCGCCGTATACAACGAGCACGCGGGATCCTCCGAACTTTCTGACAAGCTCTCCTGCCTTATTCTCCTCGTCTTTACCAAAGACAAAATATGTGGGGCTGTAAAACGTAAAACTATTCATGTTAATCTCCTTCCGATAGAGGTATGAAATTATATTAACAATAAATAAAAAGCGGCTATGTTAGATAGCCGCATATAAGTAAGATATTCATTGCCACGTTTCGTGCGGTTAAGAGCAAGAAGTGTTCAGACAAGATCCCTTGCAAAACAGATCGCACCTTCGAGTTTGTCATACGGAGGATAGTTATCTATCAGGACATAACCTCTCTTAAGATACATGCTGACTGCCGCTTCCATCTGCGGTCTGGTCTGCAGTATCGCCCTTTTAAAACCGAGCTCAAGGGCCTTTTCTTCCAGCATTATCATCATGCTTTCGGCGATGTGCATTTTCCTGTATTCAGGTTCGACCCAGACGCGCTTTATCTCAACGTCGGTATCCGAATATGATTTGAGTCCTGCGCAAGCGACGGCGACGCCTCCCATGCTCACGATAAGGACATCCGTAATACTCTCGGAGATGTTATACGGAACAAATGCAGTCCTGTTCTCAAACCCGCCCACGATGCTGCTGTAGAACTCTTCGGTCTTGAGATAGAACCTGTGGAAATCCGCATCGCTCCCGTCGGTCCACCTGAATTCCATATCCGTCAGCATGTTATCACCAGGTGCTCGTTCGCGATGTCGTTATAGACCTTGCATCCCCTGCCCGATACATCGTAGACATGGACTATGTCCTGTAGTTCTTTGCTCTCTTCGAACTCTCCCGTCACATCGGCAGAGGTCTGCAGTCTGTCCGGGCGGAAGCAGATCGTTCTCGCGTTATTGAAGACAGCCGTGTACATGATCTCGGCTTCGACCAGGTCCTGGAAGATGTGGCTGCCGTAGGACAGTTCGGGGTTGTACCCGGCCTTGGTCTCTTCCGTCTCGCAGATTATCTCGAAAGCACTTATGTCTGCGAAAGCCGTCGGCACGCCGAGCTCGGGCGACGTTGTACCGACACGTCCCGGAACGATCAGCATCATGTGCTTTCCCTGGTCTCTGTAATGCCAGTTGATCTTGCCTATGAGCCTTGCAACGGAATGCTTGTCGTTGTAAGGCATGTTGTAGTATCTGACCGGATCGACATACACGATGATGTCGAGTTCATTCGCCTTTGAGATGCCCATGGAAGAGCTTTTGCTCTCGAGCAGGATCCTGTCTTCGGGAATACCTTCGGGGATAACAGTGCCTGAAGCAGTCTTTTGTATCTGGAGCGGACGGCACTGCAGAAGGTCGACGGAATAGTCTCCGTTGTCTGATATGTTGATCGTGAATTCAGTATCGACCGGATAGTCGTATTCTTCCTGTATGCAGTGGAGCATCCTCTTCATCTGTTCCATCAGCTGCTTGTTGGCAACGAGTCCTTTGCATGAGATGAACTTTACCTGACGGGGCCTTCCCATCTCGCGGAGCCTTGATTCTGCGTCGTAGTCGTGTTCGAGAAGTGCAGTCTCGAGGTAGCGCGGGATATCGCTTTCGAGCTTGTCGTACGTGAGTTTCTCCAAGGCGTGCGAATTCATGTTGATGACCTCTGCCTTGCCCTGAGAGAACTTGTGCTTGTCCGCAGAAGAAGAATAGGAAGACTTCTCCGGCATGTCGAGGTTGACGATGCGCGGGTACGATCCTTCCGTTCTGTCCACCGCGGAAGTGCCGAGGCCCATAACAAGCCTTAGCATTCCGGCAGTCGGGTCAGAATCCTTCATGACCCTGTAGGGACTGTAGGAATAACCTACGCCCGCCGCGCACGGCATATAGTAAGAGCCATAGTAAGAACCCGATACACGCTGAACGAGAAGCGACATCTGCTCGTCTCTCTTATCGAGGCCGCGGCGCTTACGGTAGTCCAAAGCGGACAGGCTCATCGAACTTGCATAGACTGTCTTGATCGCGGTTTCGAATTCCTCCAGACGTTCTTCGAGCGTGCCCCTGTTAACACAGAACACGGACTCGTATTTGCCTGCGAACGCGTTGCCGAAGCCGTCCTCTAATATACTGCTCGACCTGACGATATAAGGGTCCTGGCCGTAGTACTTGATGATGCCCAGGAACTGATCGCGCATGACAGCCGAGAATTCGCCCTCTTTTATCCTGTCAGCGAACTCTTCCGCCAGCGCGAAATACCCTTCTTCCGTTCTCTGCTTTATCCTCAGGTCCCAAAGACCGTTGTCGACGATATATGTGTAGTAAAGGTCTGATCCGACATAGAAGGAGTCGTGCGGCTCCAGGTAATCGGCGATGTCAGGCTCCCTGTTCCTGATTATCGCCCTGGCAAGAAGCATGCCGCACGCCTTGCCTCCTATCATGCCGGTACCGATCATGTGATCCCTTACAGCAAAGTAATCTTCCGGAGTGAAATTGCGCTTGACCATCTCGCGCATCTTCTCGTCTCTGGTCATCATGATGTTGCACATCCTGGAGCACTCTTCCGTGATCTCCACTTCACTCTCGTGAAGGATCTTCGTCTTATTGAAGAACCTGTCCCAGGAATCTTCGAACTGCTCATCGGAAGACCTCTGTGCGTTTCCCAAAGTCTGATAGAATCTGCTCGATTTGACGCCGTCTAAGATTGGCCGGAACCTTCCCGTATCAGGCTCATATGTGTGTGGCAAAAACATCGTCCCGGAATCCCTGTTCCACACTTTCTGAGGACGGACATAGATGTTCCTGTTGTCAGCGTACACATCGATAAACAGCTGCGTAGTCTCGAGGATCTTATTGATCGAATGCACCGAGTGCTTGCCCCTTATTATCGGGAAGAAAGCAACGGTATCGAGTATGAACAGGAACGGACACGTGACCTTGAAGAAGTTGCCCATCATAAGGTCCGTCGCCCACGCCGTCTGCAGCTCCGACAGGCAGTCGAAAACATAGAACGCATCGTAGCCTTCCTTCTCTATGACATTGTGGATGTCGACGGTGAATGTCTCGAACCTGTGCGACAGCGGTATCTCGACGGTCTTGATCTCAGGTCTGTCTTCTACGAGCGGTTCGTGGCTTGCGAACCTGAAGTAGATGATGTTCCTCTTGTCCTTGATCGCCTGCTCGACGTAAGGCTCCATGAACAACTTGAACTGCGACAGCTCCGATACACGCCAGACGACGTTGTCGCCGAGCCTTATGTTATCGAACGCGGTATCCATCTCGGGGATGCCGCTCAGGATCCTGTCAAATGCAGCCATGTAAGCCTCCCATTTCCTTTTTTTGAGTATAAATTGAAATGAGTGCCTAAAGGCATACTTTATCGGCATGAGAATAATGCCGTATCGGAATTGACGGACAAATCTCGCGTTTTAATCTATAATTTGTAACAGGGCATCTGCTTGCCCGGGATAGAATAAGGGATAAGGTGAATAAGATGAGTGAGAATAACAATGCTACAATGCGAACGATAACGTGTCCTGCTTGCGGAGGCAAGCTGGAACTTCCCGTAGGCCGCAACAAGAGCATGTGCACATTCTGCGGCAACGAGGTGGTCGTGGATGAACCCGGCTGGCTCGGCGAACTGGACAAATTCGATCTTAAGTTAAAAGATGCGCAGACTGCCCTTGACAGCAAGGAGTGGGGCCGTGCGTTTTCGCTTTTCGAAGACTGCTCCAGGATAAACGAGTCCGATCCGCGCCCCTGGAAAGGCATCGTCGAAGCAAGGACGAAGGGCCTCACCGCGGGAATAAGCGAGAATACCGAGTCTGTCTTCCACTGCTATGTGAACAGGTCCGTTCTGGGAATGAACGATCCGTTCGTTGAGCAGTACAAGGCTTTCCTCGAGCGCGTAAGCGATAACGATGCCGCCAAGGCTGCAGGCAATGCAAAAGAGAGCATCGAATACTTCCAGCGCATGATCGAAAGCTATACGGAAAGCATCGGTAGTATCAAAGGAAACATCGAGGAGATCAAGAATAAACCTGCGATGGAGATCGCCGAGAAGAAATACGGCGGTGCCAAGGCAAGGCTTATCGTCGATACCATCCTTCTTGTCGTCGCACCTCTGGCAGTAGTCGGATTCGTCATCCTTGCGATCGCACTTCTTATCGGAACGATCCAGGGCGATCCGCACATCGTCGGAATCATCTTGTCCATCGTGGCAGCGGTGATCTTTGCCTGCATCACCAAATTCGTGTGGAAGCACTACAGGGGTTCGATCAATTCGTTCAAGAGGAAGCGCGTGACCAAGCTCCAGGAAGACCACGTAAACGATGAGAGAGCAAAGAATGACGCTAAGAATATCGATTCGAAGAACAATACCATCAGCGAATACGAAGGCAATATCGAATTCCTTAAGAAAGGCATCGAAGAGATCAACGGCTACCTCGCGATCGATAGAAGCAAGCGCATAAGCTACTTCACCAAGCAGCACTGGGATGCGGCAGGAATCGATAACTCAATAGTCATCGATGAAGCGATAGTAAGATTCCACGAGATCGAGAAAGACTACAAGGTATACCCAGGATATAAGTCAGTCAGCAAACTGAGTTAATCTTCCTCTTTGTCCTCTTCGGCCTTCTTGTCCGGATACATCTCAATGATGTCATCGTACAGCAGGAGCAGCGGGAAATCCGAGTGATCTCCCTTTATAAGTTTGTCTATGTCTGTCCGGTCGTCGTCGCCGGTACCGAGCGAGTCGTAAAGCTCGATCGTCTTTTCTTCATCATCTTCGCCCTTATAAAAGGTGAATTCCACGGTGATGCCGTCCACGCGGTGTCTTCCGGAACCCGGTTCGTGCCAATACTCTATGCTCTTAACATGCTCTAAGTCGATCTCCTGTTTCTTCAAAACAGAATTGACCTTGATGTGCTTGCCGTCGTAGGTGATCTCAGCTTTCATGCCGGCACAGATCAGGAAAGGAGTTCCGAAGCCCAGGATTATCAATATAAAAGCGATCCAGCCGATGAGCACGTCCGGAATAGAAGCAGAAAATCCAAGAGAACATAAAGTCAGGCCGCCGCCGACTATGAAGACCATTATCGAGCCAGGTAACAGGAAAGCTGTATAAGCATCCGGCATGTTCGATATCTTGAACTTCTTTATCGCTTCATTCATCTGCCGCACCTGCTCCCTTCTGTGTCAGATCATATCTCTTGATCTCGCAGTTCCTTATCCCGCAGCACGAGAACTCTTCGTTGTCCATCTCGCGGAAATAGGATTCAACTATCCTGACTATACCATTATGCGCCACGAGGATGCAGACGCGGTCGCCTGCCTTGATATCGTCTATGAGATTATATATCCTCTGCGCGACCTGCAGCATCGACTCGCCCGTACCGAACCTGCTCGCCATGTTCTTCTTCGCTTCATGGAAGACTGCGCCGTCCCTCGGGGTCGACTCGTATATCCCGAAATTCTGCTCAATCAGCCTCGGCTCGACTTCAAGGGGAATGCCCGTGATGTCGGAGATGTGTTTCGCCGTATCGTATGCGCGTGACAGCGGAGACGTCAGGATGACGTCAGCACTGATGCCCTGCGCTTTGATAAGATTTCCGGTCTCGACCGCCTGTTCGTGGCCGCGCGGTGTTAGCGGGCTGTCTGTCGCGCCGCAGATCTTGTTCTCGACGTTCCAGACGGTCTCGCCATGCCGTACAAAATAGAAGTGATCCATCAGATGTTAATCCACGTCGAGGAAGACATTCACGATCTTGTTGACTTCAGTGTTATCCGTTCCGACCACATCGTAAAGCGTGTTGACGAAGTCTTCCGTGGTGGCGTTCTTGAACTTATAGCGGCTGACGTACTCCTTGATGAAGTCGTACATCACGTCCTCTCCGAGTTCCTGTTCGAGCAGGAAGAGGAAGTGCGCGCCTTCGGCGTAGATCTTATACCAATATGTGTAGTCGTCATTCATCTCGCCTACGGAGAGGTTGATGTATGCCGAACCCGGTGTGATGTTGTCGTAATCACTGATCGAAGTGGACATGTCGTAGCCGAGCCACCATATACCGTCAGAGGCCTGGCTGGGATAGTACTCCTTGCAGTATACCCACTCGGTATATGAAGCGAAGCTCTCGTCGAGCCAGGGCTCGAGATAGGAATTGCTTCCTACGATGCCCATGAACCACTGGTGCCCGACCTCATGCGCGATGACACAGTCCGCGGAATATCCGTAGAAGTCATCGCCTTTCTCAAAACCCATACTGTTGGAAATAAGGACAAGCCCGCTGTATTCCATGCCTCCGACACTGGAAGGCATCGTAGAGAATACACATGTGAGCGTCGGATACGGATAGTCTCCGAAACACTCACTGAAATACTCTATGCTGTTTATGCAGACATCCATATAAGCTTCGGCAGCTTCAGCATCCAGATCGTCGTTCGGCACATAGTACAGATAGTACTGGACACCATTCTGCTCCGCCTCTACCTCGACGAACTCGTCGCTCGCGATGGCAGTAAAATCTCTTATGTCTTCTGCGGTTATCTGATAGGAAGTAAGCCCGCCGTCTGTTTCTTCAGAGACGATCTGACCGCCGGTCGCGACCATGTAGCCTTCAGGAACCGTAAGCTCGACCTCATAGTCGGACATATCGGTATAGAAACACTCACCGCCGAAGAAATACGGTTCATGCGACCAGTTGCCGTCCATATCGAACCTGCAGAGGATCGGATAGAAATCAGTCAGCGAATAAACGCCTTCGTAGTATCCGAACCTGTCTCCGATCGTCGGAAGCGTGGTTACAAAGTCCATATAAAGAGATATCTCTTCTCCGGACGCGAGCGGCTCATCCAGTGGGATGATAACGGTCGTCATGTCATCACCGTCACGCTCACATTCGACATCGGTGCCTGACCTCAGATCCTGGACGCCCGAGATATCCATCTCATACGTTCCGTTCTTGTCCTGGAACGCTGCCGGATAGTCTCTCAAGTAGATCTCGTTAAGATCGACTGCCGAAGTATTGGTAAACGTAAGTATCATGGACCCTGTGACGGTATTGTTGTCAGTATCGAGTTCCATGACCATCTCGTAGTTGGGATTGGGATTCTCCACATCAGCATAAGTTGATGCGGAAGTCTGGTCCGGCGTAACGCGCACAGACGGCTCACTCTGCGTCGTCTCTTCGGAAGCCTCTGTCTCCTCTATAGTGGTCTCTTCTTCTTCGTCCTCCTCCTCATCTTTGTGGGACTTCTTCTTGTGACCACCGTCGAACAGACCGCATCCTACGAAGGAAAGCAGCATAGCAGCCGCAAGCATTGTGCTTACGGCTGCCTTAAAGTTCAGTTTGCTATAGATTCTCTTATTCATGCGACCATTATATCACATGATGGATCTCCTACTTCCGTGCTTTGACACCTGCAGCGCCCTTGCACTTGCCGGCCATGGCGCATCCCGAGCAGTTACAGCCGCAGGAAGACTTGCCGGCCTTCTTATCCCTGATCATCTTTACTATCACGAAGGCGACGAGCAGCGCTACCGCGAGAGTGAGCACTATGTCGATCCAATGAGCTGTGATCCATTCGATCAGGAACATGAGGTGTCAGTTACTCCTTTCGATCAGGCCTTAACGGTCAGTTTCTTCGATTCCTTATAAGGACGGAAGAGCATGTACAGCATGAAGGCGAGGATAGCCAGTGCGAATATCAGGCCTATGACGTTCACGCTTCCTGCGAAGAGCAGACCTAACTGGTACACGATGAGGCCTATAGCATATGCGAATACGCACATGTAACCGATGGCGAACGCTGTCCACTTGGCGCTGTTCATCTCTCTCTTGATGGCACCCATTGCCGCAAAGCAAGGTGCGCAGAGGAGGTTGAACAGCATGAACGCGAATGCCGCGAGCTGGCCGTGACCGTCCGAGATGGCGTTGAAATCATCACTGACGTTTGCCCAGATCTGCGAACCCTCTTCATCGAGTTCGTCTTCTTCCGTCTCCGCCTCATAATTATACAGAACGCCGAAAGTACCTACAACTTCCTCCTTAGCAACAAGGCCTGTAACGGTAGCAACCGTTGCTCTCCAGGAGCCGAATCCCAGAGGGCTGAAGACAGGTGATGCGACCTTACCTACGTCAGCCAGGATCGAGTCATCCATGGGTGTTACTTCATCAGGTTCGATACCCATGTTTGCTGCGAGTTCTTCGACATATTCGTCGGACCATACTGCCTCGTCCTCAGCGAGCTCGTCGACCATGCCGAACTTGCCGTTGACTGTACCGAGGCTGCTAAGAGCCCAGATGACGATGGATGAGATTACGATTACCGTTCCTGCACGCTTGATGAAGGACCAGCCGCGCTCCCATGTGCCGTGGAGGACGTTCTTCCATGAAGGTACATGGTAAGCAGGAAGCTCCATTACGAACGGAGCGGGATCGCCTGCGAACATCTTAGTCTTCTTGAGCATGATGCCGGAGATGATGATCGCTGCCATACCGATGAAGTATGAAGCGGTTGCGATCCAGCCGTTGCCGCCGAAGAGAGCGCCTGCAATGAGGCCGATGATGGGCATTTTCGCGCCGCAGGGGATGAAACATGTTGTCATGATGGTCATCCTTCTGTCGCGCTCGTTCTCAATGGTACGTGATGCCATGACGCCCGGAACGCCGCAGCCCGTGCCTACGAGCATCGGGATGAAGGACTTGCCGGACAGGCCGAACTTACGGAAGATACGGTCCATGATGAACGCGATCCTTGCCATGTAGCCGATGTCCTCGAGGATGCAGAGCATCAGGAAGAGTACGAGCATCTGGGGAACGAAGCCAAGAACTGCGCCGACACCAGCGACGATACCGTCAGAGATGAGTCCGACTACCCAGCCGGATGCGCCCCAGCTCTCGAGCAGTGCGCGTGAACCTTCGATCATCCACTCGCCGCCAAGGACATCATTGGTCCAGTCGGTGAGGAAAGTACCGATACCTAATCCGCCGTCAGCTATCGAAGTACCCATGCTGAGGTTGTATACGACGAACATTACCAGAGCGAAGATCGGCAGTGCCAGGATCCTGTTGGTAACGATCTTATCGATCTTGTCGGAGACTGTAAGCTTGCCTGCCGACTTCTTCTTATAGCTGCCCTTGAGGATGGAAGCGATATAGATGTAACGCTCGTTCGTGATGATGCTCTCCGCGTCATCGTCCATCTCCGTCTCGGCAGCCTTGATGTCTGTCTCTATGTGCGAGAGCTTGTCTGAAGGGATAGCAAGCTTCTCCAGCACCTTCTCATCCCTCTCGAAAACCTTGATCGCATACCATCTCTGCTGCTCATCAGGCATATCGTGAAGTGCAGCTTCCTCGATGTGAGCGAGTGCGTGCTCAACTACGCCCGAGAAGCTGTGCATCGGAACCGTCTTGGTGCCTTCGGAAGCTTTCATTGCTTCCTCGGCAGCCTCGATGCATCCGTCGCCCTTCAGCGCGGAGATCTCCACTACCTTGCAGCCGAGCTGTCTGGCGAGTTCCTCGGTATTGATCTTGTCGCCGTTCTTCTTGACTACGTCCATCATGTTGACAGCGACTACGACGGGGATGCCGAGCTCGGTGAGCTGCGTTGTCAGATAGAGGTTACGCTCGAGGTTAGTACCGTCTACGATATTGAGGATCGCATCGGGACGCTCCTCGATGAGATAATTACGTGCTACTACTTCCTCCAGTGTGTACGGAGAGAGCGAATAGATACCCGGAAGGTCCGTGATCGTTACGTTGCTGTGCTTCTTGAGCTTACCTTCCTTCTTCTCGACCGTAACGCCCGGCCAGTTACCGACGAACTGATTCGAGCCCGTCAGGTTGTTGAACAGCGTAGTCTTACCGCTGTTCGGGTTGCCCGCCAATGCGATGCGAATTTCTTTTGCCATTATGTTCCTTCCTCCTTAGTCGCGGTTGTCTATGGCTAACCACGAGTGCAAAATTTTTTGTCTGTTAATCCTGGTCTTCGAGCTCGACCATCATTGCATCTGCCTTACGGATGGATAATTCGTATCCTCTGACAGTAAGTTCGATAGGGTCTCCGAGCGGAGCAACCTTGCGGATCTTGAGTTCAACGCCTTTTGTAAGGCCCATGTCCATGATCCTCCTCTTGACTGCACCTTCGCCGGTGATCTTCCTGATCTTTACGGTCTCACCGACTTTTACGTCCTTAAGTGTTCTCATTTATGTACATCCTCCTTTTGGAATACGTGTTTAAAGGCCGCCGGGCTTGCTTTTGCCCGTCAGACCATGATCTTTCTGGCCATCTCTTCGCTGATGGCTACCCTGGATTCTTTTACGTTGACGATGATATTGCCTGATAATGACGAGATTATGGTGACGTTGCCGCCTACCGCAAATCCGAGATCCGCAAGGTGCTGTTTGACTTCAGCACTGCCTCCGATCTTCCTTATCGTGTTCACTTCTCCAACTTCAGCTAATGCAAGCGGCATCATAAATACCCTCCCCCGGTTACGCATGAAGTTAACCTCTGCTAACTAATCACGCGTATTATAGTTAGCGGGTGTTAACTTGTCAAGTGGGCATTTTGTCACTACAGGTGTACTGCACTGCGGTACAGTCGTAGTAACACTTGCCGTCCCAAACCCAAAGAAAACGCCGCCCGATACCCGGACGGCGCATTGTTCTTGAACTTGTCTGCTCTTAGAGCTTCGGTGTCATGTTGTGCTGGATCCTGTCACACTTGTCAACATGGATGAACATGTTGTGCAGGAGGTTGACGGATGACAGGATGACTTCACCCTGATTGAGCTTACGGACATGCTTGATGGCATAATCGTCGAGGTGGCTCTCTACCGCCCTGATCTCGTCATTAAGCATGAGTCTGTGGATGAGGAGCGTACCGATCTGACCGAAGAGGACAGGTGATACGTCCTTAGGGTTCTGTGTTGTCAGATAGAGGAAGATACCCTTCTTACGGCCTTCTCTTGCGAGGAGTGTCAGACCGCCGTGGAATTCCTTCTCGGAATACTTGGACTTCGCATATCTGTGGACCTCGTCGATGAAGAATACGAACGGATAGATATCATCTTCGCCGATAACGAACGAAGAGATAAGGTCGATGACCATGCCGCCGATACCTTCTGCTGCACCGAGCTCAGATGTATCGATATAGAGGCTTACATCAGGTGTGTGCAGGAACTCGTCGATAACATCAAGGAGGTTGTACATGGAAGGATCGTTCGAGAAGAATGACAGGAACCTTGTGTTGGTCATCTGGTATGCGATCTTCTGGATGAGGTTGTTGTTGGCATTAGCCTTGAGCATGTCGTAACGATACTTGAAGTTGTAGTTGTTGTCTCTGTCAGGCTCGCTGACCGACTCAGCCTGGATCTGCTCAGGAAGGAGATTGAGGTTGAAGTCGAGGTCATTACGTCCGACGGAAGCAAGGTTCTCCTGGATCTCGTCGATATCCTCACCGATCTTGGCATAGAATGTGTTCTCGCCGATCTTCTTCATGTAACGCAGAGATGTGATGGCTTCTGCAAGAACCGCACCTTCACTGTTGCTCTTCGTCTCAAAGAGCTTCTCCCACTGCTGCATGGAGACCTTACCGGGGTTGATCGTAGTATCTACACCAAGCGTGAGCTTTGTGATCTCTTCGTCAGTAAAAGCGTCCTTGTACTCTCCCGTAGGGTCGATGATCAGCGCCTTGCGTCCGGTGCTGATGACCTTATCAAGGATGGCGAGAGCTGTTGTGGACTTACCGGAGTTGGTAGCACCTACGCACATAACGTGACGGTTGAACAGCGTGGATGCCTTAAGCTGTACCTTAGCGGTGGATTTGTTGATGAATGTTGCAAAAGGCGGAAGCGGATCTTCGTCGTCGTGCATGAACTCGAGTGATGCGAGGAAGAGCTTGTAAGCTTCGTCGGTAGCGAGGTAGACCTTATCGGTGATACCGAGAGTCTTGAATCCCGCGAGGTGGAACCTGTCGCTGTCTTTTGCCATGAGTGAGATGGTATCGATACTGAGCTCGTGATAGTCGTTGGACTTCTCGTCTGCGATGACAGACATCTCGAAGATGTTCTTCCTGGATGCCTTGTTCTCGAATACCTCTCCGAGGAAGATTCCTTCTGTGGAATCGACGATTACATAGTTGTTAATTGTATTAGGTAAGAACGAGCTGTTGAACTTTGTTCTGTCCGTCATGATGTTGATGTTCTCGATCTGGACGATGCTGCAGCTCCTGTAAACCTGGGTTACTTTACCGATGTAGTAATCCTTGGGGTCTAAACCTTTGTACAAATCTTCTAATCTCATAAATCTCTCCAAAGTCTTGCTTGTCGCAAAGATCGCGCCGTGATTCTGACGATGCAGATACCCCCCAGCATCTGCTGACCGTCACGCGGAGCGTCACAAAATAATTTTACAGTGGCGAAAAATGATTTACTACACAAAATTAATAGTAATAAATCTATTAATTGACCACTAACTCACTCTTCCCCTCCGTAGAAAGCCTCATATGCTGCTTCGGCAAGAGTGCCGTCACCGGTTGCTATAAGCGTGCTGTCAGGCGCTGCAAGCCTGTAGCTGCGCTCTGTAAGCGGACCGATGGGCATCTGCCCGTCAAGTCCGAGGAGTGTCTGATAATAAACATCTGTGAGAATGCCGTTGAGGATCTCTTTGATAACGTCGTCGCTGACGCCAGCATCTCTTACCTGCTTGATAAGTGCCCCCGTGGGTGAATCGGCATCTGCGAGGTAGCCGGCTACCAGAGCATCTTTCTCTTCCTTAAGCGCCTGGGCAAATACAGTTGCATCCATAAGCGGCCTCCTTATTCGTCAGAGACGGAATTATAGGCATATAATAACAATTTTTGGAGCCTAATGTAACCCACCGGAGCACTTCCAAGCGATATAATAAGCATATGAGATATACGCAAAATAAATTGATAGCACTGACTTTCGACGACGGTCCTTCGGATACGACGACGGATCAGGTGCTGGACGTTCTGGCCCGTCACGGCATCGTCGGCACTTTCTTTCTTATAGGAGATAATATTACTGACGAGCGCCTCCCCGTCATCAGGAGGACGCTCTCATTGGGCTGCGAGATCGAGAACCACTCCAAGACCCATTCCGACATGAGGACCCTCACCCGAGAGCAGATAGTCTCAGAGATAGATTATACGACCGCCAGGATCACCGAGGTCACCGGCAGGGCGCCCCGATTCTTCCGTCCGCCCTATATCTACTGCAACGATACGATGTTTGATGCGATAGACCTGACCTTCATCTGCGGTCACGGCTGCGAGGACTGGGAGGCGGATACGACGGTGCAGCACCGTGCGGAGAAGACGATTGCCCAGGCCGAAGACGGAGCCGTGGTGCTGCTGCATGATTTCGAGGGCAATGAGAAGACGGCCGAGGCGCTGGAGACCATCATCCCCGCCTTAAGAGACCGCGGATTCGAATTTGTTACCGTCAGCGAGATGTTCAGAAGGAAGGGCGTGGACCTTGCAAAACAGCGCGGGATCCTGTTCAGCGTTACTTCTCAGGCAAGGATCTGAAGCTTCGCAGAACCCCTGATATCAGCAGAAGACGCACATGCCAGGAACTCGTATTCTCCGGGCTCGGTCACCCATACGCCCGAAGCCTCGTCAAAGCTTGCCAGGTCTGACAGCTTGATGCTGACCGTGACTTCTGCTTCCCTGCCTGCATCTATCTTCACCTTGGCAAAGCCCTTGAGCTCCTTGACCGGCTTATCGAGCCTGCCTTCAGGCGCTGATACATAGATCTGCACGGTCTCAGATCCGTCCAGGTCTCCCGTATTCTTAACGGTCAGCGTGACTTCAACCGCTTCACCTGTGAGTTCAGCCTTCACCTCACCGTACTCAAACTCCGTATAAGACAGCCCGTGCCCGAAAGGATACATCACATCCTCCGGGTGCCTGTCGTAATACCTGTAGCCGACGTATATCCCCTCGGCGTAATCCAGCTCTATTCCGTCCCCTCCGAAATTCTCCCTCGTCGGCGTCACTTCATACGAGACGGGGAACGTCAGCGGCAGCCTGCCCGACGGGTTCACCCTGCCGAGAAGGATGTCCGCACAGGCCTGTCCGCCCTGCATTCCCGGGAAGAACTCGCACACAATTGCAGATGCATCTGTCTCCCAGTCGGCGATATCTATCGGGCCCGAGACATTGAGCAGAACTATGAGCGGTATGCCGCATCTCTTCGATTCCGCCCTCGCGAGGTCCAGTGCAGCGCGGTCCTCATCAGGCATTGCCATCGACTCGCGGTCGAAGAACTCCTGACCTCTCGCGCTCACCGTAACTATGACGGCATCTGTATCTTCCCTGACCTCACCGAAAGTGACATTGTCCCTGCCGGCGATCTCCGCCACGCAGTCATAGACATTCGTATTAAGCGTCGTTCTTACTTCGGCGCTGCCCTCGCCCGATGCGATCATCTCGCGGGAATGCCTGCCGAAGAAAGCGATCTTCGAGTTCTCGTTAAGCGGGAGCGAGCCGTCGTTCTTAAGGAGCGTAATGCCTTCACAGGCGGTAAGATATGCCGCCCTGATGCACTCGTCCGTATCTATGTCTTCCGTCGTCAGATGCCCCTTCACCGCGGGAGTATCCGCGAGCACCTTCAGGTAATTACGGATGGCATCGTCCAGCTTTGATTCGGGGAGTCTTCCCTGTCTTACGGCATCGATAATTGGGCCGGAAATTCTGGGCCCCGGCATTATGAGGTCATTGCCTGCCGCGATCGCTTCAGCTTCGTCGTAAGCCGCGCCCCAGTCGGACATGACGAAGCCGTCAAATCCCCACTCGCCTCTTAAGACGTCCGTCAGGAGCCACCTGTTCATTGCACACGCAGCACCGTTGATCTTGTTGTATGCGGACATCACCGTGCGGCATCCTGCTTCAACGCAGGCCTTAAAGCCCGGCAGATATATCTCACGCAGGGTTCTCTCGGATATATGCTCGTTGATGCCTCTTCTTCCCGTCTCCTGGTTATTCGCCGCGTAATGCTTCACGTTGGCGATCACTCCGCCGTCCTGTATGCCGCGCACAAAGGCCGGAGCAAGGCGGCTCACCAGAAAAGGATCTTCCGAATAACCTTCGAAGATCCTTCCGCCGAGGGGATCTCTGTGGATATTTACATTAGGGGTTCCAAGCAGGATATCTATTCCCAGGGCATTGGCTTCCCTTCCGAGAGCCCTGCCGCACTGTTCGATTACATCGGGATTCCAGGTGGCACCCATGAACATACCCGGAGGATAGCAGCCAACTGCCACCTGCGGCCTGGCAGCCAGCATCTCGCCCAGGTCAGGAGCCTTGACCGCGCCTCCTGCCAAGTCTGACATTCTGCCCGTATCAAGGCATTCGTCGCCTGAGACAAACTCATCTTCAGAGACCGGAATGCCTGCGAGCCTTCTTCTCTTACAGTATGCCCTGAAGGCCTTCTCCTGTTCGTCCTGGATGGAATTGAAGCCCGTGCCGCCGTCCATGACGACGAGAGGAGGGACTCCCAAGCGCTCAAGATACTTGGTCCTGAAAGGCGAATCTCCAATAACGAAGCGGGCCTTCTCCTCTAAGGACAACCTGCTTATTATGTCGTCTGGCGATGCAAGATATTTTATATTTTCTGCCATAAATGAATTCTATACCTAATCGTGAAAGTGTTCTATAATTAGCAATTATTTTTAGGCGGAGGTAAGACTTATGTCTGACGCGAAGGTATTCAAAGTATTCGTCGTTAACCCCGGAAGCACGTCCACAAAGGTGGAGTTTTTCGAGAACGAGAAGAGCATCGTGGAGGCGAACGTGTTCCATGATTCAACGATCCTCAAGGGATTTCCCACGATAAACGACCAGCTTGATTACCGAATAGAAGTGGTCAGGAAATGGCTCTCCGACAACAATGTTGACCTGACCGGCGTAGATGCGATCGTCGGAAGAGGCGGTGCGTGCTACCCCATCGAAGGCGGCACATACGAAGTAGATGACAGGCTCATCGCCGATGTCCGCGCAGCAAAGGGCGGCGTATACCACTCGAGCATGCTGGGTGTCCAGATGGCAAAGATCTTCCACGACGAGTTCGGCGGAAAGCTTCTCATGGTAGACCCGATCGTCGTAGACGAGTTCCAGGACGTTGCCAGGATCACCGGAGTCAAGGGCATCTACAGGACATCCGCAACCCACGCGCTTAACCTGCGCGCTACTGCCCACAAGTACGCAAAGAGCGTCGGCAGGAAATATAACGAGATGAACCTAATTGTCTGCCACATCGACGGCGGCATCACGATAACCGCGCACAGGCACGGACAGATGATAGACGCGAACGACGGCAGCGGCGGAGACGGCCCGATGACACCCACACGTATGGGAACGATGGCCGTAACGGACGTCCTCACCAAGCTCTACGACAGACCTCTGGAAGAACTCAGGAGTCTCTGCCTTGCAACAGGCGGACTTTCCTCATGGTTCGGCACTTCCAACTCCGATACCATCCATGAGATGGTAGAGGCCGGAGATCCCAAGGCAAAGCTCATCTGGAATGCGATGATCTACCAGATCACAAAGTGGATCGGCTCGATGGCATGCGTCCTTCACGGCGAAGTCGACGGCATAGTCCTGACCGGCGGACTCATGAGATTCCAGGATGTCTACGACGGCATCAACGAGGCATGCTCCTGGATCGCGCCCGTTGCATCCTACCCCGGCGAGCTCGAGCACGAGGCCATGAGAGCTGCGGCACTGCGCGTGCTCCGCGGTGAAGAAGAAGCGAAAACATACCCCGGCAAGCCCAGATTCGAGGGCTTCGATTACCTGTAAGGAGATAAACAACATGGGATTCATTGACACGATAAAGGCAAAGGCAGCAGCTGACCTCAAGACGATCGTCCTCCCCGAGTCGGAAGACGACAGAACGATACTCGCTGCGGCCAAGAACCTCGAAGACAAGACTGCAAAGCCCGTCATCATAGGCAAGGAAGAAGACATCCTCGCCTCAGCATCACGCCTCGGCGTAAGCCTTGAAGGCTGCGGCTTCGTTGACAACGAGACATCTGAAGACATCGACAGATATGCAACTCTTCTGGCTGAGCTCCGCGCCAAGAAGGGCATGACCTTCGACAAGGCAAAGGAGATCCTCACGACAGACAGACTCTACTTCGGAATAATGATGGTTAAGACAGGCGATGCTGACGGACTCGTATCCGGCGCTTGCCACACATCCGCAGACATGCTCCGTCCCGCGCTCCAGATAATCAAGACGGCTCCCGGCAGGAAAGTCGCTTCGATCGCTTTCGTGTTCGATATACCCGACTGCGAGTTCGGTGAGAACGGCGTCCTCCTCTGCGCAGACTGCGCACTGATGCAGGATCCGACACCCGAAGAGCTTGCAGAGATCGGTGCAGAGTCGGCAGAGTCTTTTGAGAGCATGGTAGCACCTCACGCGAGGGTCGCTTTCCTCTGCCACTCGACAAAGGGTTCCGCGCAGCACCCGTTCGTAGACAAGGTGCAGTCCGCAGTAGCGATCGCCAAGGAGCGTTACCCCGATGTTGACCTTGACGGCGAACTCCAGCTCGACGCTGCTATCGTTCCCGAGATCGGCGCATCCAAGGCTCCCGGCTCACCCGTCGCAGGCAAGGCAAACGTTCTTATCTTCCCTAACCTCGAGGCAGGCAACATCGGCTACAAGCTCATCCAGAGGATCGGCAAGGCCGAGGCATACAGCTTCCTTCAGGGAATGGCTGCGGCAGTCAACGACGTATCAAGGGGATGCAGCGTAGACGAACTCGCGGGCATAATTGCGATCACCGCAGTTCAGGCTCAGCAGATCGCAGCCGCCAAAGCTTAAACTCACAATTAAATTGATATAAAAACAACGCCTGTGCATTGTTCGTGCACGGGCGTTTGTTTTATGATTTGCGCATGAGCAAATTAGATACGATCTTCAAGAAAGACCACATGGTCAAACGCATCCTGATGAGCATCTTCGGAGTGCTCGTATGCGGTATCGCGGTCGGCTTCTTCAAGCGCGCGATGTTCGGCGTCGACCCGTTCCAGTCATTCATGGCAGGCCTCGACGTAATGATCCCGATAGGCTTCGGAACGCTCTACGTCATAGTCAATGTCGTAATGCTCTTGTTCAGCCTCATCTTCGACAGACACTATATCGGCCTCGCGACATTCATCAACCTGTTCCTCATAGGTTATGTGGCAGAGTTCTCGCTGAACACCCTGACGAACTTCTTCCCTGACTTAGGACTCGTCGGACGCTCGGTCTGCCTTCTCATCGGCATACTCGTAATCTGCGTCGCATCGTCGTTCTACATGACCGCCGACATCGGCGTATCGACTTACGATGCTGTCGCGCTCATCATCTCGAACACATGGCACATCGGCAAGTTCAAATATGTGAGGATAATCACTGACGTCGTCTGCGTCGCACTCGGCGTTGGACTGTATTTCCTCGCAGGCGGCGGCCTTGACGGCATCGGCGCGGTCGTTGGAGTTGGAACGATCATCACGGCGTTCTTCATGGGACCGTTGGTGGATCTTTTTGCGAGAAAGCTTGCCAGACCGTTCCTGTACGGCAAGGATAAACCCGAGGCAAATACGGAAACTTAAGTTACAATCAAAACATAACAATACAGCCGGGAGGTCCATTATGATCATCTATGTTAAAGCAGGCAGCGTAAACGGCAACGGCACCGAAGAGCGTCCGTATGCAACCATCAACAAAGCAGCTTCTGTGGCTCAGCCCGGCGATGAGGTGATCGTTGCGCCCGGCATCTACAGAGAATACGTTAACCCCCTGAACGCAGGCACTCCCGAGGCGCGCATCACATACAGGTCTGAAGTTCCTCTCGGCGCAGTCATCACCGGTGCGGAAGAGCTTACCGGATGGACGAAACACTCCGACAAGGTATGGACCGCGAGCGTTGACAACGAGATCTTCGGCGATTACAACCCCTATACTACATACGTCTACGGCGACTGGTATTTTGCAGGCAAGAGCAAGCACACCGGCGTTGTATACCTGAACGATAAGATGCTCTATGAGGCAGCTTCGATAGAAGAAGTCGAGGCGGGCCTTCCCACCAAAGAGTCATGGGAGCCCGAGGCATCCAGGCTCAAGTGGTTCGCAGTACAGGACGGCGGCAGGACCGTGTTCTATTGTAATTTCGGCGAGGCAGATCCCAATAACGAGAACGTCGAGATCAACGTGCGCCGCGAGTGCTTTATGCCTCAGGAAGAAGGCGTCGGATACATCACGGTCTCAGGCTTCACAGTCTGCAAGGCGGCAACGACATGGGCACCCCCGGCAGCTTACCAGGACTGCATGATCGGACCTCACTGGTCAAAGGGATGGATCATCGAGGACTGCGACATCAGCAATTCGAAATGCTCCGGCATCGGCCTCGGCAAGTACTACGACCCCGATAACGATCACTACTTCACGAACAAGAAGGTAAAGAGTCCGACACAGATGGAGCGCGACGCCGTATGCCGCGGCCAGTACTACGGCTGGCTCAAGGAGAAGATCGGTTCGCACATCGTAAGAAGGAACAACATCCACCACTGCGAACAGGGCGGTATTATCGGACGCATGGGCGGAGTCTTCAGCATCATCGAAGACAACCACATCCACCACATCAACAACATGATGGAGCTGGGCGGCGCAGAGATCTCGGGCATCAAGATGCACGCGGCGATCGACGTCACCATCAGGCACAACATCATCCACAACTGCACCATGGGAATCTGGTGCGACTGGGAAGCTCAGGGCACGAGGATCACGCAGAACTTCCTCTATGCCAACCAGCGCCCCGACTTCGCAGTGCAGCTCAAGGGCGGCATGATGAGCCAGGATATCTTTGTTGAAGTAAGCCAGGGACCTACTCTCATCGACAACAACGTGCTCCTGTCAGATGTATCGCTCCGTATCGCTTCCGAAGGCGTTGCCATGGTACACAACCTGATCTGCGGAAGCTTCACCAGTGTGGGCGAAGGCACGGACAACATAATAGACGGCAAGCTCCGCCAGCGCTATACTCCCTACCACATTCCGCACAGGACTGAGGTAATGGGGTTCGTTACCATCCTTCATGGTGACAACAGGTTCTATAACAACATCTTCGTTCAGAAGTGGTCAGCTGCTCCCTATTCGGTCGACAGCGACAGCAAGGAAGACGAGTCTTGGTTCGAGAACCGCGAGGTAGGCACGCATGTCTGGGATGAGTATCCCACCTACGATGAGTGGATCTCACAGTTCGATCTTGAATCTGACGTTCCCGATATGATGACTCTGGCTGTTGCGCACTGGAAGCACCTGCCCGTCTGGTCTGCAGGCAACGTCTATCTCGGTGGTGCCAAGGCCTGGAAGAACGAGACCGGTGCGCTCGTACTACCAGATGCTGATGTGTTTGCCGATGTTGAAGAAGTTGACGGCAAGCCTGTGCTCAAGACCAATGTGTATGAGTTCATCAAGGGATATTCATGCGAGATGATAGATTCGGATGTGCTGGGTAAGGCTTTCGAGCCCGAGCAGCGCTTCGAGAATCCCGACGGAAGTGCGATCACGTTCGATACTGACTATAACGGCGATGTCCGCAGCAGCGGCGTGATCCCCGGTCCGTTCGCAGCGCCGTTGTAAGTGCCAGGGCGGAAAGTCTCGCAAAAAGTCTTCGATTACCACCCGAACAGGGACTAAATGAGAGAAGTCTGGTCAAGTCCTAAATTGTGTGTAAATTCATTTTCCTCAAATGCTTTTCCCATTTGTTGGTTGTTATGCTATTTCTTTCATGTTTTGTAACCAGACGGTTCTGTTTTCACGGTATGTCGTTATCGCAGTAATTCTTGCACTGCAGGATAGCTCTTCGTTTTGTTCCATTAGTACGGCTCCAAGTATTCGTATCGCTGATTTTGCATTTGGAAATACCTGAATGACTTTTTCTCGCCTTCGCAATTCTCGGTTAAGCCTTTCTATCCGGTTTGAAGTCCGCAGAGAGTATTGGAGCTTTGAGTTTTTCAGGCCCATAATCCTGGTAGCATCAATGAAGTTGTCATCGAGAATGTTCATTGCCTTCGGGTATATCCGGTAGTATTTGTCAACGATCTCATCCCTGATCTTCCTTGCTTCGCTGAAGTTCGTGCAACCGAACATTCGGCTCAGCTCATTACTTACAGTCTTCCTGTCTTTGCGTGCAACTTCATCCAGGATATTCCTTACCAGGTGAGCCTGACAGTGCTGCCATTGCGCCTGTGGATAAGTCTCTGTAATTGCTTTCTTAATGCTCGCATGCGAATCCGAGATAAACAGATCCACATTCTCCAGCCCGCGTTCTTTCAGTGAATTAATGAACTTTCGCCACGACGAATCGGTTTCTCCGTCAAACAGGCCAAACCCGACAATCTCCCTGTATCCATCGTTCCTTATAGCCAACGCTATGGTCAATGCTTTCTTGACTATATGTCCGTCTTCCCGGACTCTGATGTACATCGCATCGACGAATACAAACGGAAAAGAACTCTCTAACGGCCGATGTCTGAACGTTTCAACTTCAGGATCCAGTTTCTGACAGATCTTGGATATCGTTGATTTGCTGAAAGAACATCCGCACAGTTCCTCTGTAATCTTTGTTACCTTGCGGGTCGAGACTCCCTGAATAACCATCTCCATAAGCCCTGTTATCAAGCCTGTCTCGCTTCTGCTGTAGTTTTCAAATATCTGTGTCTCAAGCGGTCCGTTGCGAAGCCGGGGAACTCTCAACACAAGTTTTCCCAATAAAGTGTTCAGACTTCGGGAATAGTATCCGTTCCGGTATTCAACCCGTTCTTCTGTACGCTCGTAGCGTTTGGCTTGGATTTGAGCCTCGCACTGCGCCTCCAAAGCCTGGTTTAAGATATCAGTGGCAATCTTGGCGATTCTTTCGTTTTGAGGCTGCAAAACCAAATATACCAAATCGTCCATTTCCATTGTAAAATTCAACTGTGTCATTCTGTTTTTCTCCTTTGCTGTTTTTGTGGTTATTAACATTTTAAGGAAGAATAATCAGAATGACACTTTTTCTGATTTTTTGAATTTACACAATTATATGGACATAACCAGAAGTCTCTCAAATAGTCCCTGTTTGTTATGTAAACAGGGACTAAAATGAAGACTTTTTGCTTTGGCTCGTGGAGGCTACCTATGCGGCTACCTAATTTGCATTTTTGGTGGCTATTCCGGTAGCTTAAGGCACGGAAAACCTGTGTGTAACAATGTTACAGGAACCGTCAGGCCTCTAATTTGCTGCATTCTGCGCAGATGCCGGTCAGGAGCGAGTTCTGGCAGTCGAGTGTGAAATTGTAGCCGGATTTGATGTAGCTGTCGATCGTATTCATGAATTCTCCGCTCAAATGGTAGATCTTACCGCACTTTCTGCACTGCAGATGAAGGTGGCGGTGACAACTGTGAGTGGTATCAACAACGCGGTAAAGCCCGGAATCACTCTTAGACGATCTGAACTTGACCAATATGTTCTTATCTACAAGCTTATCGAGGTTCCTGTATATGGTGGACAGATTGGCTGTGATACCGCGCGTCTCGAGATAGTCGTGGACATCCTTGGCAGAGAAGCTTCCTTCCTTCTCGCCTGAGATATAGTCCATTATCGCCTGTGAAGATTTGGTGGAGTATTCCTTTTTCATGGTAGTTATAATAAAGCCCGCGGGGTGCGCATGTCAATTGCATTTTTGCACAATTTGCGAATGATTATTAAATTTTGCAAACTCCTCTTGACATTGAATATGAGGATAACTACAATCGTTTTGCAAACGGTTTGCAATTTGCAAGATTAATTGGAGATAACATGAACACATTCAAAAAGGCTGTTGCCTCAGCCGCATTAATTTCTGTGACACTGTCGCTCGCTGCCTGCAGCGCCGGCGCACCCAATACCGCAGACGAGTCTTACGACATCGTCGCTTCATTCTATCCGATGTATGTTCTCACACTGAACATCGCAGGCGGGATCGACGGAGTAACGGTATCTTCGATGTCCGACCCGAATATGGGATGCATCCATGACCACGTGTTCTCTACAGAGGACCTGAAGCAGCTCGAGGGCGCGGATGTTTTCGTGGAGAACGGACTGGACCTTGAAGTATTCAACGACGAGATACTCGCGGCATACCCCGACCTTGATATCATCGACGCATCTGCAAATGTTACGGATGCACCTGCGGACGAGGAAGAAGTCAACGGACATGTATGGACGAGCATCGATGATTACGAACTGCAGATCAAGCAGGTAAGCGCAGAGCTTCAGAAGCTCGATCCCGCGCATGCAGAGCAGTACGCAGCCAACGAGAAGGCTTATCTGAAAAAGATAGATGCGCTTCGATCTGAAGGCGAAGACGTTATAGCGGCACTTAACGGCACACCTGTGCTTGTATTGGACGAGACTCTTCCCTCCTTCTGCGTTTATGCGGGAATGGATTACATCACAGTTGAGACAGACCACGAGAACGAAGCACTCTCCGCAGGTGACATCGCTGAGATCATCGAGGAGATGAACGAGAACGGTATCGGCATCATCTTTGTAGGAGCAGACGGAGACACTGCACTCGCGGAATCGATCGCATCAGAGACAGGCGCGGTCATCTGTACCCTCAACACCTGCATGACGGGTGATGAGACCGAGAACGCATATATCGACCAGATGGAAGAGAACTTCAAGACATTGTCTGATATCATAGAGTGATCATGAGCGAAGAACATAACCACAGCGCCTGCGAGAAACACTGCCACTGCATCAGGATCAACGATCTCGGTGTAAAGTTCGGCAAGGATGTCATCTTGGAAGATGTCAATCTTCACATGCACTGCGGTGAGCTCACGGTCGTCATCGGTCCGAACGGAGCAGGCAAGAGCACGCTCCTCAGGGCTATCCTGGGCGAGATCGAGCACGAAGGCACGATAGACCTCAAGGAAACCTCGACCGGCAATCAGAGTGAGATGAGGATCGGATACGTGCCGCAGTCACTTAACATCGAGCGCGAGATCCCCATCACTGTGTACGACCTGTTCGCTTCTTTCATCTCAAGGACGCCCGTGTGGCTGTTCAAGAGCAAGAAGCTCTACAACAAGATATACGAACAGCTGAAGATATTCTCCGTCGAAGACTGCATCGACAAGCAGGTCGGCAAGCTCTCCGGCGGCCAGCTTCAGCGAGTCATGCTCTCCATCGCGATCACTCCGATGCCTAACCTGCTCATCTTGGATGAACCCGTCTCGGGCATCGACGAGAACGGCGTAAGGGACTTCTACCGCATCGTAAACGAACTCAAGACCAAATACGATCTGTCGATACTTCTGGTCTCGCACGACCTTCACCTTGTAAAGAAGTATGCCGACAAGGTCATACTGATAGACAAGACGATCCTCGCGCAGGGCACTCCTGACGAGGTCTACAAGAACGAGAGTTTCAGGGAGATATTCGGGGAATGATACAGGCAGAGGTTTTGGATTTTCTGAATTATGCCTTCATGAGGAACGCGCTCATCGCGATCCTCATCTCCACGCCCATCTTCGCGATTCTCGGCACGATGGTCGTAAACAAGAAGATGGCTTTCTTCTCTGACGCGATCGGACACTCCGCACTCTGCGGCATCGCAGTCGGCGTGGTATTCGGGTTTACCAGCAGGTCTCTGTCGATGGTATTGTTTGCGATCCTTTTCGCGGTGCTGCTGAACTTCGTGAAGGACCGCACCACATACGGCGCAGACACGATAATCTCGGTGTTTGCCTCCGTCGCGATGTCTTTGGGTCTCGTGCTTCTGTCGATCGGCGGTTCGTTCAGCAAATACCAGAGCTACCTCGTCGGCGACATCCTGAGCATCACATCCTACGAGATAATCATGCTCTCGATCTGCCTCGTGCTCGTCATCATTTTCTGGGTGATCTCATACAACAAGCTGTCCGCAGACTCCCTGAGCAGGCCTCTGGCGCGCAGCAAGGGCATCAACGGCAAGGTCTACGATTATGTTTTCTCTGCGTTCGTCGCAGTGGTAATCATGTTCTCGATCAGGTGGATCGGCATCCTTCTGATCAACTCGCTGATCATCCTCCCTGCCGCATCATCGCGTAACATCTCGCGCAACACCCGCGCTTACCACCTCTGGTCCGTTATCCTTGCGGTAATCGCAGGCGTGGCAGGACTCATCATCTCCTACTACGCGAGCGCGCCGACGGGCCCTGTGATCGTACTTCTCCTTGGCGGCGCATTCTTCGTCACCTTTGTGATCCACGCGTTCACGAAGGATTGACAGTTCCACACCTGTATCCTTCCTGAGGTCTTGCCCAGACAGTGCTCGTCAGATCCCACATAAATCCGCTTCCAAATCCGTTGACGGCTTGTCATCTCATTACCTTCATTCTTGATTTGATTGTTTTTAAGCATGTAAAAGCACCTCCTTGATCAGGGTTGATTCGAAAATCTCTTTTCACCCTAATTATGGAGGTGCGCATATGCAGAATTTTGTAGGCAGGTATTTCAGTCCGTTTTTCGGGACTCTTAAATAAGAACATTTGTTTGTTTTTTGTGGTACAATGATATTGGCACAGCCTGCTTAATGGGCGGTTGCCTTCCGAGTACTATTTACATCTTGGGGTTTCCTAAGAGAGTCTAGGAAAGGAGGGCTGTTTAAGTGACAGACTATGAGATTTTATCTCTGGTAATAGCCGTGATCAGTCTGCTGATTGGTGTCGTTGCCCTGTTGCTCAAACTATTTGCATATCTGGATTCCAGATACAAACGCAAATAAAAACCTCACCCAAGACTGGCACTCTGAGGTGAGGTAATCTTTTTACTCTACTCGGAAGCAACCGTCTTTGCAGACTGTGCTTTCTTGTGATTATTCTATCATCGTGACTATTCTCCGTCAATTTCCGAATCGTTAAAACGACCTTCGCCGCTACAACTTTTACTCTCACGCTGAACAGCCACACCGCGAATGGCCCAAGATCGGTCAGTTAAGTTCAGGTTCAGCAGACCCGACAGACTCTGAAGCCCCTTCACTCTCAGCCTTCACAAGCCTTGCGGCAAACTCATCTGCCGGCATGGGCTTCGCGTAGTAATAACCCTGGATCATGTCGCAGTTGACGCGCGCGAGGAAGTCCACTGTCTCCTTGTCTTCAACGCCTTCCGCTACCACCTGCATCGACAGGTGCTTGGCAAGGCTTATCGCATCAGATACAACGACCTCGCCCCTGCCGTTGTCTGCACCGCGGAAGAACGATGCATCGAGCTTGAGCACATCGAGCGGCAGTTCCTTAAGAGAATTCATAGAAGAATAACCCGTTCCGAAGTCGTCCATCGACAGTTCGAATCCGCTGTCCTTGAGCTTGCCTATCGTGCCGAGCAGCATCTCCCTGTCATCGAAGAACGCAGACTCCGTGATCTCGAGTTCTATGAGGTTATGCGGCACGCCGTACTTATCCACGGTAGCGACTATCTCTTCTGCCAGATCCGGATCCGCGAAATGCACACGCGACAGGTTGACCGAGATCGTAACGGGAGTCCTCCCCTCGGAGATCCACTTCGCCTGGAGCTTCGCGAGCTGCTCGAGCATGAAGTTGTCTATGTTGATGATGAAGTTATTGCGTTCAAATATCGGGATGAACCTTCCGGGCGGGACGAGTCCGTCCTCAGGGCTGTTCCAGCGGATAAGTGCCTCGCCTCCGGTCATCTCGTCCGTAGAGGGACTGTACTTGGGCTGGACGTAAACAACGAACTCTTCGTTATCCAGAGCCCTCTGCTGAAGTTCTTCGACGTGGCGCTCCCAGAGACGGTCATCGAGCATCTTCCGGTCGAACCATCTCGTGCGGCCCGTCTCGGTACCGTCTACCGCAGCCTGCGCCATGCCGGCTCTGTAGTACCACTCGTCAGGACTTACGCCTCTCTCATTGATCTCGCAGATACCGATGCTGAAATCGATATTCCTCTCAGGAACAAACGCCTTTACTGATTCCTTGTAACGCTCGAGCCTTTTAAGGAGACTGTCCCTGTCCGTATACTTAAGCAGCATGCCGAACTCGCCGCCGTTATTCCTTGCGAAGAACTCCTTCTTTTTGGTGTGGCTGAACATCTGGATATACATCTTGCCGAGCAGCCATTCACCTTCGTCCGTACCATAGCAGATACAGTAATTACGGTATTTATCGAGATGCAGACAGACCATGGCGTATTTGGATGAAGCTGCTTTGCGGCTATTCAGCACTGCACCCGAACGGTCAACAAAAGAAGACCAGTTCTTGCCCATGGTGACAGGATCAAAATAGTACATCCTGACCATCCTCTTCCAGGAAGTGATCTCTCTTATGGTAACGATGAGATAGAACACTACGGGCAGAATGAAGATAGCTGCGCCGAACGCCTGCATGAGAAGCAGGAACAGCGCATCGCGGTTGGTGATCGGGATATCGTAGAGCACTATCAGGCTGTACTTATCGTCATCAAATGTCTTAAGGACCGTTATGCCTACCTCGGTCCTGGCCTGCTCCATCCATTCGTTCAGAGCTTCGTCATCGCCTGCCGAGTACTTATCCATCATCTGCATGACCAGGCGCTCCGAGGACGACGACAAAGACATGATTCCCGTTCCCTCAGTCATGACGACCGTATCACTATGTTCGATCCTTCCGTTTTGCACCGTCACGAACGGCAGCGGCTGGGTGTAGGACAGATAATCGAATTCTTCGCCGGACGAATATACAGTCTTGCCGCCTTCCGAGACGATCACGAAAGGCTCGCCCGGCTTTCCTTCAACCTGATCAACGATATCACCGATATCGGGAGTACCCTTTGCCGTTTCCGCAGCATCTTCCAGGGACTGTGCATATACACCGGTCCTCTCGGACAGTTCTGCGGTCTCTCCTGCTATCGCCACGGTGACGAACAGCGCTCTGAAGCCAACAAACAAAAGGGCTGTAACCACGATGAGCAGCAGGAACGCAAGTATCGAAGATACGATATGCGGCCTTCTCATGTGATGGATGACAGTCTTCTTATTCTTGAGCCACTTGTTCTGGATCTTATCGTTGATCTTATCCCATTTGCGCGGAGATCTTCCCTTATCTTCCATGCTTATTCCCCCCGTAATTCCGTTCCCAATATGTACCATTATACTCCGAGCAGCAACGGAGTACCTTAATATAACCTTATTTCGGGGTATTACGCCTCGGGGAACACCGCCGTGACGGTCATGCTCTCGCCGGTAATGCCTGCGTAGATATCTCCGCCCATCTTGAGCATGAGCCTGCGGCAGATGTACAGGCCGAGACCGCTGCCTTCCCTGCCTTCGGCATTGGTACCTCTCCAGAAGCTGTCGAAAATATGCGGCAACTCCCTCGCGGGCACGGGATTGCCGAAGCTCTTGACGTTCACCAGCGTGCAGTTCTCTTCGCGCGCGGTGCTGACTTCTATCCTGTTGCCGGTACCATACTTGAAAGCGTTCTCGATGAGGTTCTGCAGCACTTCTTCCGCCCTGTCGATATCAGCGGAGATCAGAACGTCTTCGTAATCGCTTATGGCGACCTGAGTCCTCATGATCTCGTATCTACCGTCATAGTAAGTCTTTACCCTGTTAAGGAGCTCGGACAGATAGAATTCCGTCACCTTGACCTCGGGGATCGTCACGTCGTCTCTTGCCGCACCTGTGATGTCCCTGATGTATCTCTCGATCTCGTTTGCCTTGGCGCCGATGCCTTCCGCGACCTCGCGCTGCCTGTCCTCATCATCCTCGTAAAGGCCCGAAGACAAAGCCTTTGCAGACAGCTTGATCGCCGAGAGCGGCGTCTTTATGTCGTGGGACAGAGACAGGAGGAGCATCTTCTCCTCCTTCTCCAGTTCCCTGTTTCTATTCCTGTCATTCTCAACCTTCTCCCTCAAGCGGTCCATTCCCCATATGAACTTGCCGAGATACGCGGACTTCTCTGCCTTTACATCGACCGAGAGATTGCCCTTGGCCAGATCCTCCGGCACCTTGCTGAGACGGTCCATTGGAGCGATGATCTGCTTCCTGACATAGACAAGCACTCCCAGGGCAACCACAAAAGCAGCCGCAACGATCATGTTGCAGGTGATCAGCACCGGGAACACCTGTGCACCGGGTGTCTCGTAGCTGAACCTGTAGAGCCTGCCGTCTATCTCGCGGAGCTCGTAATCCGAAGAAGGCTTGTAGAAAGCCTCCCCTTCTTCGTATCCTGTCACTTCCGTCACATACTCACATGAAGACAGATCGAGTTCTTCGATATCCTTGCCTGATGAGATCTCATTCTCAAGCCTTGATATCTCTACCCTGTACTGCCTTCCGGCATCTTCGGAACCGCTGTCAAGTCCGGTCATAAGGTACAGGTTTACCGCCCCCGCCAAAACGAGGAATGCAATAACAACACATGCGATGAGCCTGTCAAATGCCTTCATTCGAACTTATAACCTTTACCCCATACAGTGACGATCCTCTTCGGAGACTTGGGATCTTCTTCGATCTTCTGCCTGAGCCTTGTGATGTGGACCGTGAGTGTCTGCTGCTCGGACTCGCTGTCAAAGCCCCATATCCTGTTGAAGAGGAATTCCTTCGTCAGAACCTTGCCTTCATTCTCCGCCAGAAGCAGCATCAGCTCATATTCCTTGATGGTCATCTCGACCGGCTCTCCGTCCTTATAGACCTTGTAGTCGGCCTTGTTGATGATGATATTCCCCGACGATATCTCGTCGCTCGAATAGCGTCTGGCGAACAGTCCCTTGACCTTGGCGATGAGTATATCGATATCGTACGGTTTCTCGATATAATCGTCTGCGCCAAGGAGCAGTCCGTTGATCTTGTCGTCCTTGGCAGTCTTGGCGCTGAGGATGAAGATCGGGACATTGCTGTTCTGCCTGATCTCCGAACAGACGGCATAACCGTCCATGCCGGGAAGCATGATGTCGAGGAGGACCATTCTGGCGCCGTATTTGCCGAACTTGTCCATAGCCTCCTCACCGGAGGGAGCGACGCTTACCAGGAAGCCTTCCTTCTTCAGAAAGTCTGCCAGGAGTTCGGATATCTCCTTGTTATCCTCGACTATCAGTATATCGACCATTGATTACCAACCCATCTCCATCAGCCAGTTAGTAAGTTCTCTTTCTCTCTTCTTGAGCTCTGCCTCGCCGTCTGTCTGAGGACCGAGCTCATATTCGCCCTGGATGTTGCCGTCGACGATATAGAGGACTCTCGTGCATCTCGCGGCAACCTTGGCGTCGTGGGTTACGAGCATAATCGTCGCGCCGCTGTTATTGATCTTAACGAGCTCGTCCATGACCTCGTTTGATGATGTCCTGTTCAGCGCACCCGTAGGCTCGTCGGCAAAGATTATCTCGGGCTTGTTGATCATGCTCCTCGCGATGCATGCCCTCTGAAGCTGTCCGCCGGACACTTCGTTGATATCCTTGTCCGCCGTCTCTATTATACCCAACTTCTTCATGAGTTCCTCGCCTCTTGCCTCGGTCTCGGCCCTTGTCTCGCCAAGCTTCTTGGACTGCACCGCGGGAAGGATTATGTTATCCAGGACCGTGAGATTCTTCATCATGTACATCTGCTGGAAGATGAATCCCATGTGGTCGAGCCTTACCGCAGCCATCTCCTTGTCGGACAGGTTCGTGATCTCCTTACCGGAGAGAGTGACCGTGCCGCTCGTTGCCTTATCCATGCCGGATACCGAGTAAAGGAGCGTCGACTTGCCGGAGCCTGAAGGTCCCATGATGCCTACCATCTCGCCCTTCCTGATGTTGAACGATACGTTCTTCAGGATGTGGTTCTGTCTCTTGTTGGTGATATATGTCTTGCAGAGGTCTTTTACTTCGATGATGTTTTCCATTTTCGTTGTTCTCCTTTATTCGATGTTGGATGTGTCTGATGCCTTGACCGACTTCGTGTAGAGCGATGTCAGGTATGCCGCGGTCACCGCGACTGCGAGTATGAGTGCCGGGTAGAATCCGAAGATCATCTCGGGGCGGTATTCGTAGGTCACCTTGCCCGCTCCCATGAAGGCGAAGATCGGTGTGATCATGAGCTGCGTCGCGGGAAGTGACAGGACAGCTGCGAGCAGGACTGCGATGAGCGATGCCAGTCCGAGCCTGATCGTGTGCCAGAGAGTGATCGTTCCCGTTCCGAATCCGAGTGCCTTGAGGAGCGCGATCTGATCCTTCTCGTCGGAGATGAATGACCTCTCCATCAGGATCGCCACGAGCACGATGACTATGAACGTTATGGCGAGAAGAAGGTCTCTCGCGGCACCGATGGGGCCTGACGACTGTGTGCACTTGTCAACGAACTCTCCCGCATTCATTACCTCGCCGCCGTCGCAGTCGATAATCTCTGCGACCTTCGCCTTACGCGCTTCGATCTCCTCTGCGGACGGGTCATCGTCGAAGTCTATCTGATACTCGAAATAATTCGCCGTACCGCTGAATTTGAAGCCGCAGTCCTGGTGCAGCCTTACGCACTCACCGAGCTGGTTCATCGTCTGGAAGGTACCGGTTACGATCAGTTCTTTCTGTTCCCCGCCGTACTCCGCGATCACGGTATCGCCTATCTTAAGGCCGGTCATGTTCGCTACCTGATTTGTTATCGCGATCTCGTTTGCGTTCTGCGGAGCGGAACCCGTAAGGCATGAATAATCCTTTGCATCCGTGCCGACACCGTACTGGCTCCAGAGACCGTACTGCTCGTCGCCGACTTTGTATGTGATCATATAGTTGAGTTCCTTATACACATGACCGGGGATGCCTGCATCTGCAAGTTTGTCTTCCAGTTCTTCAAGTCTGTTCTCGACTCCGGGAATACCTTCAACTGCAACGATCTCAGCTATGTCATCCTTCTCGATTCCGAAGTACAGATCGCTCGGCTGACCGAAGGTTGTCGCCAGTGTGTTTCCGGTAAGAGTAGTTACCGTATTCTCGAGAACGAGTACGAGCAGTGTGCACATGCAGAATGTCAGAAGGATCGTAATGAATCTCTTGGGTGCGCTTAAGATATCGTTGATCGCGAGGAAAGCCGCATTGTTTCCGCGGAAGCTCTTAAGCCTTACGCCCTTTTTCCTGCTGTAGCGTTCACCTGTCTGTCCGCTCCTTATCGCATCGAGCGGAGTCATGGACTTGACGCCTCTGGTGCAGTGATAAGCAAACATCAGGACTACGGCGAGGACCATGACCGAACCCAATATGTTCATGAGAGCCGAATTCTCGCTTCCGAGGACCATCTTATCAGAGACTGAAGCCAGCAGGAGCTTGCCGAACGGGAAGCTTAAGATAAGTCCGATAACAGCGCCTGCGGCACCAAGCATAAGGTACTTCGTTATATACATATAGCGGATCTTGCTGCTCTTCATTCCTATCGCCTTCATTACACCGATCTCGCGGAATTCTTCTGCTATGGTGAAGTTGATAGAGAACTTAAGGACCGTGAAGGATACGATCACGAGAACAAGGCTCATGGCAACTACGATGAAAGCCGTAATAAGATCCAATATATAGGCCGTCTTGAATGTTTCTCTCGGATAAGACAGGATAGTGCCGTCAATGTCTGAGACCTTGGACTTCACGAGTCCGGGATCAGTCGAATCGACATGGCTGAACTGGAGCGTATACATAGTCTTATATTCTTCGTCCTCATTGATCGTCTTCCAGTCTTCGCTGTTGATGAGGAACCTTGAATTTCCCATAAAATCAGAGCCCAGGAGCGCATCTTTTGCATGGCCCGCGATCTCAAAGGTATATACCTTGTCTCCGATCTCGATATCGACAAGATCGCCCGGCTTAAGACCGTTCTTTGACATGAAGCTGCCGGACAGGTAGGCCTGTCCCGGAGCAACGTAAGTAAGCACTTCGTTATTATTGTCAAAGAAGTCTATGGCGGAATCTTCTATCGTCTGGATCATGATCATCCTGTCAGGAGTCTCATAACCGTCTTTGCCCGGCAGGCTGATATTATCTCCGTCGACAGTAAGTGCCAGCTCCGTTCTCACTGCGGTCACATAGGATTCGCCCTCGAGCCTGTCACTTACGGCATCGATATTCTGCTCTCCCAGGGTAACTACAATATAGTCGCCCAGCCCCGCCTTATCAAAATAGTAGTCAGTTCCGGACATGACAGAGACTACATTCGACAGACCTGCGGCAACAAAGCATGCGGAGAGCACGACGAAAATGAACAGTATCGCGTTCATCGTCTTCTTCCGCTTCAGGTCTTTCCTCAAGATATCCCAAAACATATGGTTCATTCACCTTTCTTCGTATGATGACCAAATCATATCGATGGAATTATTAAATAGTCCTTAACTGGGAAAAACCGCACCTTATCTTGCTTTGATAATAAGATCCATGATGCCCAGCGACTTAAGAAGGAGCAGCAGGAGAAGGATTGGAGCAACAAACTTGACCATTACTATATAGAGTGTCTTGCGACCGAACTTCTCGCCGTTCTTGGTAGCCTCCGAGATGATCAAGTCCGGCTTAGCGAACCAGCCGATCAGGATGCATGTTCCTATCGCGAGGACAGGCATCAGGATGTTGTTGCTTACATAGTCCATGATATCGAGGACCTGCGCGGTCGAGCCGTTCGGAAGCTTGAACTCAAAGTACAGAAGGTTATAACCGAAGCATACGATAATGCCGAGCACCAGTGCAGCCACCGTCTCGATTACTACGGCCTTCGTGCGGGAGATCGTGAACTTATCCATAATGCTCGATACCACCGCCTCGAGGATCGAGACGGAACTTGTAAGAGCCGCGAAAAGGACCATCGCAAAGAACAGCGTGCCTACAACGTTGCCTGCGACACCCATGGAAGAGAATGTTTTCGGGAGAGCCTCGAACATGAGGCCGGGGCCGGATGCCGCCATGCCTTCCGTACCCATGAAGACGAATACTGTCGGGATTACCATAACGCCCGCCAGGAACGCGACCAGCGTGTCGAAGAGCTCGATGCGGTTTACGCCCTTGACGATGTTATCGTCATCCTTGAGATAGGAGCCGTATGTGATCATGATGCCCATGGCGACGGATACGCTGTAGAAGAGCTGTCCCATCGCATCCAGGACAACGGTGAAGACATCACTTAAGCTCTTGCCCTCAAGAGTCGGGATGACAAGGATCTTCAGGCCCTGAAGACCGGTCCTGTCTCCGGACCTGATGGTCAGGGCAAAGACTGCGATGCCGATAACGAGGACGAGCAGGATGGGCATGAGAACCTTGGACATCTTCTCGATGCCGCCATTGACGCCCCTGATAACTACAAACATCGTCGCGGCAAGGAATACTGCCAGCATGATGACCGGCTCGATCTCGCCCGTGATGAATCCGCCGAAGAAGCCGTCAGTCGCAGCCTCGGCGCCGTGTCCCGTAATAAATACGATGAAATACTTTAATACCCAGCCGCCGATGACACAGTAATACGGCAGGATGAGGAACGGCACGATAGTAGCGATGCCGCCCAGCCATTTGAATTTGGAATTGATGACGCCGTATGCGGTGAGCGCGCTCTGCTTGGTCTTACGGCCGATGACGACCTCAGACATGAGGAGCGTGAAGCCGAAAGTGAGCGCCAGAATTAGATATATGACAAGGAACAGTCCGCCGCCGTCCTTGGCAGCGAGATAAGGGAATCTCCAGATATTGCCGAGTCCCACGGCGCTTCCCGCCGCAGCAAGTATGAATCCTAATGTTCCGGTGAAAGTATCTCTCTTCTTACTCATGGTGCATATTATAGCACGGATATGCCCGAACTTCTTCGCTATAGTCCTCCGCGCTGCGCTTGTGCGGAAGTCCGCTCAGAAGTTCAGCCTATCCGGGAACGAGTCTTGAAGTATGGATGCGAAGATGCTATTATAGTACTATAAACCGTACGGTTTTTGGTACTACAATTGGAGGGTATTATGATCATTGCAAAACAGATGGAGATAAGAGATAACATCAAGACATATTTTGACACCGCTTATGAAGGTGAGGTGATCGTCGTTCCCCGTAAGAACGGCAGGAACATAGTCATCATATCCGAGAATGAATATACAAGGCTTAACAAGAGTCACCTGACATCTTATTATTCAATGCTCTCACCTTCAAACAACGATACGATCAAAGAAGATAACCTCAAGAAGCTTGATGAGATCAGCACTCTCAAATCCGGTTGGAACGGAAGTGATGCAAAGCCATTACCGGCAGGTCTGATCAAGAAGGTCCGTGCTTTGATCAAGGCCCTTACGATCCAGCCCGAGATCTTCCCTACGAGCCTGGAGACCATTCAGCTGGAATTCGATAATTCCAGACATGATCATATGGAGATAGAAGTCAGTCTGTCCGGGGATGCAGAAGTATTCATCGCACCCTATGATGACAACGAATATTCTGAGACTATCCGTGCGACCGCTGCTACCATCAACGAACGGGTAATTGCATTCTATGGATGATGTTTTCGAGCCGGATGAGGTGCTGTACCGCGCAGTATTTCCGCCCGAGCACACAGCAATGTTCTGGCGTCGTGACGGCTCTGTCTCTTCTGCCGCATTTGCAGATGCAAAAGGGCTGTCAGTAGAACGCGGTTATCAGCGTGATACCGGAACAGTCATATCTTCAATGTTGATGAGATTCACCGGGATCATAGTGGCCGTTACTGCAGGAGACTGCATCGATGTCAATGCCGTTCTGCGTTACCTTCCGTCAAATAACAATCGCTATCATTCGGAAATCCACGGGAGTATGACCGTTCCCCTTCTCTCCAAAAGTCAACGGTTGTATTTGGCAAGACGAGCTAAGATCGTCAGTTAGTTTGTACGAGGAAAACGAGCCGGAAACCTTCATCATCCTGAATGATATAGTTCTCGTGGGTGTAGTAGTAGGACACGACATAACCGTTGCCGGCCTGTTCCGTCAGAGGCAGATCTGCTGCGACATATGCCGCCACGGCGTCTGAAGCATCCGGTATGTCGGGTATGTAATCGAGTTCATATACCTGGGCGATCGCTGCCGCGCGGTCTTCTTCAGTCTCGAACGGCAGGATCTTGTACAGTTCTTCTATAGAATCATAAGTTTTTGTCTCGATGCAGTACTGGGGATCGCGGATGCCTCTCAGGTTCGAAGCAACGATCTGGTCGGATATCTCAGGAATCATTACAAGGCTCGCATATCTGTCCTTGTCTTCCTGAGTAATGTCGGTATAAGGGCTCCAGTTCATGGCATTCTTCATCTGGACATAAGTCATGACATTCAGGGCAAGGATGAGCGTGCCTGCGATCAGGACTATGCCCAGAAGAACGAGCATGACTATCCTTGCAGGATTCCATGCCTTTGCTTCAGACTTATCGCCCATTGATCATTCCCCCGTTGACAGCGCAGCTTCCGCTTCCGTTATAAGCTCCTGCGCAAATTTGCTGCGGTCTTCCGATCTGAACATCCGGCGTATCACCTTCGGCGTGATCAGATCCTCGATGCTGCCGAGCAGTGCTCTCGCGTCCTCGCGCTCCAAGTCCTTCTCCATTCTCGTGCGCTCGTACTCTTCTCCGATTATCGCCAGCATCCGGTCCGTGTCGCTCATGTAGAACTTTGACACCACCTTATCGAAAGCGAATCCCGCAACAAGACATATTATAACAGACAAGGCAAAACCCAAAACAAAATTCAGCACTCCCGACCAGAAGTCCTCGCCGAACAGGGGACTTGCGGCAAGTTCCCATATGATGAACACACCGGTTCCGCAGGATATGACCCAGATGTTGCTCAGAAGATTCACGAAGAACTGCTTTCCTGACCGCTCTCTGCGGAAGAAGAATATCGAATCGTACAGGGTAAACGCCACGAGCGTGATCACTGCAGTGATAAGGTTCGCCATCAGGACGCGGGTCACACCCCTTAAGACCGCGAGCACCGCCACACGTGATTCCGCACGCAGGAGGTTCACGAGCACCATCGCACTTCTCCTGCTCAGGTTCGACACGAGCCTCCCGCCTGTCCTGGCGACGCCCCTGCCGATGCTCGACTTGATGGTCTGCCTGCCTACCGCTCTGGCCGACCTCGGCATACTCTTTACTCTTGGCTTGTCATCTCTGATACTCATAGACCAGCTGCTTCAGGTATTCGTATCTGGCTTTTTTCTCTTCCTTCGCGAAATGCACATCCCTGCTCTGCAGGTGCTTATCGTCATACACCAGATCCTTCGCCTCTTCCCCGAACTGCTCCGAGGTCAGGTCGAACCTGGCATCTCCTATTACGTTATAACAGTGGTAGTTGCCGCCGGGTCTTAATATCCCGTACACCTCGCCGCCGAAGAGGTCTTGCACTATGAACGCAGTAATGGAGCACTGACCCAGAGTCTTGTTCTCGGGGGTCCACTCATCCTGCATCCTCGGAGCGCAAGTCTCTTTGCGCCAGAGTCCGTCAGACAGGGCATCGTAAAGATCTATCGGGGAATTGAGCCATGCGAGATCTGCTGCCAGCGGTCGCGGCTTGTCTGCTGTCTCATGGCCGTAGAACTTATAGTTTCTCATGGAAGATATTATAAACCATGCAGCCGGCTGTGATAACCGGCATTCCGAATACCATGACGTTCATTAATATCTCAGGGCGCATGCTCCCGCCCAGACCGAGGAATGCAAAAGTCTCGAGGAGCAGTCCGCCGAACATCAAAAGCGCGAATGCTGCTGCGATGACCGTTGCCACGACCTTGAATCCTGCTTTGGGATATCTCGGCCTGCTTACCTTCTTGTTGAAGATCTTGAATGCCTCAGCCAGGGCTGCAAAGAAGATAACTATTCCCCCAATATATGCGAGGTAATTATATTCATAAGCAGTACTTACGAACATGAAGCTGTCATCTGAACCCAGCATTGACCTGCCCTGGAACTGGACAGCATAGGCCGTGCCTGCCGCTGCCGATAATACCAGCAGCAGCAAGCATTCAAAACCTAAGTATCTGAACTTCTCTTTGTCCATAGCCTGATTGTAACACTATAGATCAAAGTTCAACCACCCTCGTCGCAGTCTTGTCCCTGAACCTCAGGTCGTGCTCGACCATGACCATAGTCGGCTGGTATTCAGTTATAAGCTTCTCTATCTGGCGGCGCGAGAATACATCGATGTAGTTCAATGGTTCGTCCCAGATATACAGGTGCGCCGGCGTCAGAAGGCTCGCAGCAATGAGCACCTTTTTCTTCTGACCGTCAGACAGATCGGACAGATCCTTCTCATACTGTGCCTTATCGAAGTCCAGGCGGTTAAGAAGCGACAGCAGCAGAGTGTAATCCACGCCGCATTCAAAAGCATAATCCCTGAAGCTTCCCTTAAGGTGCGAAGTGTCTTGGTTTACATATGAGATTACAAGTCCGCTCGCACGCTCAAGAGTGCCCGAGATATCCAAGTCTCCCGCAGCATCTCCGCCGAGGATTGCCTTGATCAGGGTCGACTTGCCGCAGCCGTTGCCGCCGCTCAGGAACACGCGCTCGCCCTGCGTTATCTCGAAGTTCAGATCGTCTATCACTTTGACTTCAGACCCCTTATACGAGACTGACAGATCTGCCGCGCGGACCAGTACCTTCTTATAGTGAGACAGCGTAGTTATCTTAAGATCGAACTCACGCTCGACATCATTAAGGAGTCCCTCCTTCTGCGCGACCGAACGCTCCATCCTCTGCTCGAACGCCTTGGCTCTCGCTTCGGCCTTCTTGGTCTTGCCTCCGATGTAAGATCTCGCCGCCACGACGTTGTGGTCGCGCTCCTTGATCGGGTCATGTCCGATCTTGGAGTTCTCGCTCTTGTCCGCCCAGCGCGAGACCTTGTCGGCAGCGGCCTTCATGTGGCTTATCTCCTTAAGGTGCTTCTCGTTCTCGCGGCGTGCGTGACTGTCCGCCTTCTCCTTGTTCTCCCACCATGAGCTGAAGTTGCCCGCCTGCACCTCGATGCTCGAACGGTTAAGAACGAGCACATGGTCAACGACGGCATCTAGGAGCGCCGCATCGTGCGAGACAAGGATAAATCCCTTCTTGCCTGCCAGGTATTTGCGGATAGTAAGTCTTGCCTGCGCGTCGAGGTTGTTCGTGGGCTCGTCTATCAGGAGGAAATCCCCCTCGCCCGAGAAGAGTACCGCGAGCATTATTTTCGTGCGCTGGCCGAGAGAAAGCTCGCCGAACGGTCTGTACAGGTCCTCCGCATCAAGCTCGAGCGCGTCCATCTCGCAGAGCACGCGCCACTCCTCGCAGCCGGGCTTCCACTTCTCCAGAAGTGTCGAAGCCGGCAGTGCCAGGTCATCTTTGCCGTAAGCATACGGGAAATAGTCGAACGGTTCGTTCGAGCTTATCGTGCCGCTGTATTCGAACTGTCCCTGAAGGAGCCTCAAAAACGTCGTCTTGCCTTTGCCGTTACGTCCGATAAAGCCGAGCTTCCAATCGGTATCCACCGTGAAGGATACGTTCTCAAAAATATAGTCATAGCTTCCCTCATAGCAGAAGCTGAGATCATTTACCACTATCTGTGCCATACAAAAATCCTCCGTTACCGCGGACATACGGATGCCATGTGCACGGACAGCAGTTCAACACATACTCATGGAAAAACCAAAGAAATGAAGTAAACATCGATAATCTAATCCAAGTGCACAAGACATAAGACCCGTAGGTCCGCCCTGCATAATATTCACTCAAATCAAATTATCTCCTCATTGGTCCACCTCATTTTTTATTTGCCGGGTGATCCCGACGCCGCAAGGATAACACAACGCTTCCGGCTTTGCAATCACTGCCAGAACGATATCATATCCCCCAGGTAATCGTAATGTCCAAAGACGAGCAGGAGATTCCTTCCAAGGAACAGCCCGAAAACGACCACCAGTATCCCCCACGCTTCCCAGGCATGGAGCACAGTCCATATGCGCGTCTCAGCCTTCGTTATCACATTATGCAGAAGCGGTATCCACATTCGAAGGAGCATGACCAGCGCATACACCGGGATCGGGTTGGACATAACGGACCTTAAGATGTCGCCCGTGATGAGCGCCTGCACGGCCCTGGTTCCGCCGCACCCCGGGCAGTACAGATGAAGCGTCTGCGAGAACAGGCATGAGTGCCTCGTCTCAAGGAAGCCCGGGTCAAACCTGAACCACACTATAAAGAACACGGCAACTATCAGGAGTACTGATGTTGCCGCGAACGGAATGATAAACCTTTTGTTTGAAGCCGTCAGCAAAACAGGCCCACGCCAAGTGTAAAGAAGTCGATCGGGATCTGTATGCAGATCGATACGATGCCCAGGATCCAGCCGGCGATCGCCAGGTTCTTCGAATACTTGCTGTTGAGATGTCCGATTATGCCCAGAACGATCGCAGCGATACTCGTAAGGTAGAACGGATCGAAGACTATTGCCACGCAGCCGAAGATCAGAGCGAGTATGCAGACCGTCTTATAGTCACCGCTCGGGGGAGCGGCGTTATAGACAGGCTGCGGCTGAGGCTGCTGATAGTAAGTCTGCTGCTGTTGATACTGGTTGTTGTCATACTGTACCGGTGCCGGAACGGGAGCCGGAGCCGGCTCAGGCTCAGGTGCAGGAACGAACTCATCTTTTTCCGGCATCTCTGACACGGGTGTTGCCTTTACGATTTCTTCAAGTCGTGCTCCGCACGCTTCGCAGAATCTTGCATCGTCGGAGTTCTGCGCTCCGCATGAACTGCAAATTGCCATATAATCTATACCTCCATAAAGGAGATTTTACCATATATCTTTTTGTTTGCTGTTTATGATAGTATTGTTTTATCAACAAATTTTGAGGAGGATGTTATGGATATCATGTTACTTGCTGCGGACAACAGTATGGCTCCTTTTATAGGAATAGGTCTCGTTGTCTTGTTTGTCGTCGTCATCATACTTGCCACCATGGCTGACAAGAAGAACAACAAGAAGTTCAATGCCATGATCGAGAGCGATTACAAGGCCAAGGACAAAAGCGGAAGAGTTGCCGTCACCGAGAACAAGCAGATCCTGGTAGACTGCCCTTCAGGCACACTCGTAGGATATAAGCTCTATAACTTCGAAGATGTTAAATACTTCGGCTTCAAGACGATCCCTCCGTCGGAATCCTGCTTCTACTTTGCAGGCGACGATCTTAAGCCCATGAAGGGACAGTATCTCACTCCTTCCAAGAAGCCGCTGATGCAGAAGGGACAGATCTCCTTCCCCTCAAAGAAGAGCGAGATGGATCAGGTCTATGAATTCCTCATCAAATACAAGCCCGAACTCAAGAAGTGCGTCAACGGAATCGTTGAGGATTAAGAGAAAATAAGCAAAGTGCGATCGCCCGGCCATCAAGCCGGGCGATCTTTTTATACGAAGGAAATCTTGTTTTATCAGTCTGCTGTGTACTTACCCTTGAGGTATCCGAAGGCAAGTATGTTGCCTTCGTTGCCGTTGGCATCTGTATCCAGCGCCAGCAGGAAGTTGTTGAAGTTGGTCGTCTGCGTTCCGACCTGACCTTTCGCGCGCTCAACGGGGTTAGCAAGAGCGATGATGTAGACGGCGTATGTGCGCGTGGCTCCCGGTGCGGGTCCTAATGCAAAGAATTTTGCGGGGTCCTCGCCTGCGATGATCTCGGTTCCTTCATAGTTTTCAATGATCCAATGCAGGAAGTTACACGGAATCCCTTGCGTTTGTGTCGTGTCGACCATGTAGATGACATAGCACGAAGCTCCTTCGACCGGTTCCCAGTAAAGGTTCGGACAGGTGCCTTCAGCCATATCGTCGGACCACACGCCGTCTACCAGGCTGTCGGAACCTGCGTAGAACTGCGGATAGGACTCGATATCGTAACCGAACTTCTCGACCTCGCAGAGAGTGGTCTCTGTCGCTTCGGGTTCTGTCTCTGATGCCGCGACTGATTCACCGGTATTTGCGCCCGCAGCCGGTGCGCAGCCCGTGATGCCGGTAAAGAGCAGAGCCAGTGCACCTGCCGTTGCCATGATCTTTGCAATATCCTTTCTCATATTCCTGTCCCCCGTTTATTGAGTTAATAGTTATATGAAGGATATCACATTTTATCAGTCTGCCGTGTACTTGCCCTTCAGGTATCCGAAAGCAAGGATGTTGCCTTCGTTGCCGTTGGCGTCGGTATCCAGCGCCAGCAGGAAATTGTTGAAGTTGGTGGGCATGGTGCCGGTGGAACCTTTCGCACGCTCGACGGGTGCCTTAAGTGCGATGACGTAGACCGTGTAGCTGCGTGTGGTACCGGGCTCGGGTCCCAGTGCAAGGAAGAATCCGGGGTCCTCGCCTTCGATGATCTCGGTGCCCTCATAGTTCTCAACGATCCAGTGAATAAGGTTCGACGGCGGGTAGTTCCCGGTGTGCTGGGTGTCGAGCATGTAGATGACGTAGCATGCCGCTCCTTCGACGGGCTCCCAGTAAAGGCTCGGAGAGCTGCCCTGAGGATGCTCGGGCTTGGCGGCCATATCGTCAGACCACACACCGTCCACAAGACTGTCGGAGCCTACGTAGAACTGCGGATATGACTCGATGCAGTAACCGAACTCCTCGACCTCGCAGAGAGTCGTCTCGGTGGGTTCAGGTTCTGTCTCTGATGCCACGACTGATTCCCCGGTATTAGCATCCGCCGATACATCGCCTGCATCTGCCGCGCAGCCCGTGATGCTTGTAAAGAGCAGAGCCAGTGTGCCTGCCGTTGCCAGTATCTTTGTTATATCCTTTCTCATTGTTCCGCACTCCTTTCCTTGAGTTCCTTGCTATGCGAAGAAAATCACGTTATATCAGTCTGCCGTGTACTTACCCTTCAGGTATCCGAAAGCAAGGATGTTGCCCGTGTTGCCGTCCGCGTCTGTATCCAGCGCCAGCAGGAAGTTGTTGAAGTTGGTAGGCATGGTGCCGGTAGCGCCTTTCGCACGCTCGACGGGTGCCTTAAGAGCGATGACGTAGATGGCGTAGCTGTGTGTGGTGCCTGCCTCGGGTCCCAGTGCATGGAAGTATGCGGGGTCCTCACCTGCGATGATCTCGGTGCCTTCGTAGTTGGCGACGATCCAGTGAAAAAAGTTCGTCGGCGGGATACCCTCAGCGTGAGAGCAGTCGACCATGTAAACGACGTAGCATGCAGCGCCTTCAACGGGCTCCCAGTAAAGGCTCGGTGAGATGCCCTGCGGATGCTCGGGCTTGGCGCCCATATCGTCTGACCACACGCCGTCCACAAGGCTGTCTGAGCCTACATAGAACTGCGGGTATTCCTCTACGCAGTAGCCGAACTGCTCGACCTCGCAGAGAGTGGTCTCGGTGGGTTCGGGTTCTGTCTCTGATGCCACAACCGATTCCGCGGTATTTGCATCTGCCGATGCATCAGCTGCAGCTGCAGCGCAGCCCGTGATGCCTGTAAAGAGCAGTGCCAGTGTGCCTGCCGTTGCCAGTGTTCTTGTTATTGTATTCCTTTTCATTGTCCTGTCCCCCGTTTCTTTGGTTAGCTCTATTCTTGCTTTTGACGGAGGAGTTTTGAATGTAAAATCCGTAGAGTTTATCTGTAAAATCTGCACGGAAGCAGTCAAAAAATGCAGGTGCTTTGTTATAATCTTCGTATGGACGAGAAGTTATATACATCCAAAGTATACGGCGACTACGAGAGGATCGTGGATCTTGTCGTGTTCAAAGGCAGGAACGAACTGCCTCACGTCGATAACGCTGAGCGCTGCAAGCTTGTATTGCTCTGCAAGGGCGCGCTGTCTTTTGAACTGAACGGCATCCCCATGGAATTCAAGGCGCCTGCCGCGATCTACCTGTCTGACAGGGACAAGTTCGTTCTTAAGGAAGGCACGAAGTATCAGGCGTATATCATCTTGTTCAAGCCCTATGTCATCAACGATGCCTTTACATACGAGAGGCTCTATTCGCATGAGTTCGACGATCTGGAAGGCTCTACCATCTACCAGGACTATCTGCTCATAAGGAACTTCATCTTCAACGATGCCATGTCGCCCAAAGCGGCTTCATTCGTACCGAGTTCTCTGTCTAACATGGTGGATATTATAGAGAAGATCGACGGAGAACTTAAGCTTAAGGTCGACGGGTTCTGGCCCTGCAGATCGCGCTCTTACCTGATCGAGCTGCTCTACAAGCTCAAGTACTGCTACGTGAACAATGCCACTACCGGCATGAACAACGCAGGCTTCGTCAGCAGGCTCTATGAGTACTTCAACAACCACCTGAGCGAGAAGATAACGCTCGATATGATCACCTCGGAATTCGGCGTGAACCGCAATACTCTGAACAAGATCTGCGTAGACGAGACCGGCATGACATGTATGACCTTTCTTAACGATCACCGCATGAGCCTGGCCGGATACTGGCTGTCTGATACGGATATCCCCGTCTTCGAGATCGCCAAGCGCCTGAGCTTCGACGACCCGAACTACTTCAACAAGGTCTTCCGCAAGGCAACGGGCAAGTCTCCGACTCAGTACCGGAAAGACTCCAGGTCATAACGAAGCCCGAACCGCATTGCTGGTCCGGGCCTTTTGTTTTCGAGGTGTCCAAAAAGGGCATCAACGAGAAGGCATTATCAGTCTTTAGTATATGTGCCGCTCAAGAAACCAAATGCAATTATGTTGCCTGTATTTCCATCGACGTCTGTATCCAGAGCCTGAAGGAAATTGTCGAAGTTTGTGGGCATCGTTCCGACGGATCCTTTCGCACGTTCGACGGGAGCTTTGAGTGCAATGACATAGATTTGATAAGTACGCGTTGTACCGGGTTCAGGTCCGAGTGCCAGGAAGTAATCATCCGCGTCTGCCTCGATCTCGGTGCCCTCATAGTTCTCAACGATCCAGTGAATGAGGTTCATCGGCGGGATGCCTTCGCTGTGCGTTGAGTCAACCATGTAGATGACATAGCATGCAGCACCTTCGACAGGTTCCCAGTAAAGGCTGGGCGAGACGCAGTCATACCGATGCTCTGCCACGTTAGCCATATTTTCATTCCATACACCGTCTACCAAGGAATCTGAACCTACATAGAACTGCGGGTATGACTCGACACAGTATCCGAATTCCTCAACTTCGCAAAGAGTTGTCTCTGTAGGTTCTGCTTCAGCCTGCGATGCTTCGGCACCGCCTTCTGCTGCCGTTCCTGCGCATCCTGCGATTCCGGAAAGCACGATAAGAGCTGCACTCAAAACCGCTATTGATTTGATCGTATTAAGCTTTTTCATAATTCCGTCCCCCTTTTTGGATAGTTCCATTCTATCGTATGACGGGATTATGTAAAAGTAACATCAGCATAGTTTATCTGTAATATCTGCACGCATTGGCTATAATCGGCTTATGGATACTGAGTTGGCAACAAGGACTCCAGGCCATAACAAAGCCCGAACCGCAGCGTGGGTCCGGGCTGTTTGTTTCGAGGTATCCAAAAGTGATGCTTATTTCTTAAGCCATGCCTTCTTTGCAGCGGCGAACTTGTCCATGACACCGCTGGTGAGGAGTATGCCTAAGATGAGCGCGCCGAGCGAGATGCCGAGGAATGCTCCCTGCGCAAAATCGAACACCGGCGTGGAATATCCGTCGGGTGCGAGGAATAATGTGGCGAGGTAGCCGATGAAGCATACCGTGGCCGCGATGAAGATCAGGTTGAAGTTCCTGGTCATCCTCTTCTTGTCTTCGTTGCTGTATTCTGCGACTGCCATTGCAGTTTCTTTTACGTTTTGGTCCATGTTGTCTTCCTTTCTCTCTCCTCTTAGGAGGTCCTTGAGGTCGACTTCATAGAAATCAGCGAGCTCTATCATGATCTCGATCTCGGGCATGTTCGCACCGGTCTCCCACCTGGATACCGTGCGCCTCGATACGAAGAACTTATCAGCGAGCTGTTCCTGGGTGATCCCCTTCTCTTTACGTAATTCCTTAAGGTATGTACCCATTTTCTGCTGATCCATGAAGTTTGCTCTCCTTTATTTCTCTGCCTTTTTCTTTAATGCTGCCGACCTGCAGTTGCAGAGCATTCCGACATTTACCAAAGCAAGTCCGACAGCAAGTGTTCTTGTTCCTATATCAAAGAAGCTTAGCATAAGGACTGCCGCTCCTGCCAATGCTGCTATTATGGCTGCTATCCTGTAGATCCTGATCTTTGTGTCGTTTGTCATCTCGTGACACCTCCTTGGTTTGATGGCTTCAGCATAGCCTCCGCACCAAACATCCGGAAGGTCACGGAATGTCTCAAACCCGCTGTTTACGGGCATGGGACACGATGTGTCTCACCCGTTATTCATGACTTTTCCGTCGTTGTCCAGCCTTACCTTATACCCGCAGTGGCTGCAGAAGGCAGCGCCGCCTCTGGCAACATTGACGACCGCACCGCACACCGGGCAGTTGACACTCAGAGTCTCGCCTTCGCCGTACACGCTTACCGTCGGATCTATAAGCATCTCGCTTCCCTCGAAAGGCAGGTTCTCGAGCTCTCTTACCAGGACACACCTGCCGTCCAGCTCTTTGATCTCCAGGGTCTCACCGACGCTGATCGTGCCGTAGTGCGAACTCTCGGGTTCGATCTTGATCATGTCGTTGTTAATCCTGCCGTGCGCATCGAAATACCTCACCACCACCCCGTGCGGCATCATGCCGTTGACCATGACGCCGGTCGTGTCGTGAATATCCACGACTTTGGCGTAAGTCGTACGGCCGTTCTTGGCGATCGCCTTATTAGTCCTGCGTTCCTTGAGATCCTTGGCAAGGGAGACCGCGCCGATGACGATAAAGATGATTGGCATCAGGACACAGCCTATTATTGCCAGGAGGCTGAATTCCATCTCGCCGGTTATCATGGCAACAGTAAGACCGATGCCGAGTATCTCAAAAAGGCAACCTATACCCAAGAATAAAAGACTGAACATCAGCATATGCATATCCCCTTCCGGCCGTATACGGTCAAGGCAAGTATATCATTATTGGTTTGTTTGAATAAATGCCAAATATCTTTTATTATTACGAAAGGAGATAATAGGAGGTATGCCATGAATAAGATCAAAGCCATTGCTGCCGGTATGGCGGCCATCATGTCCGTATCCTTGCTAGCATCATGTACAGGCGGCATAGGCAGTGCGACGGTAGTAAAAGAAGATGATCCCTGGTACGATTCATCCAGATTCCTTATCGAGAGAGACAAGAATCCTTCCGAGTTCATTCAAGGCAAATGTGTTGCGGCCAGTGATGAATATATTTACTATCTCTATTCCCTTTACGACGTAGTGAACTGGGAAGCCTGCAGAAGGACCGTAATGGATACTTACGATTATTCCGGCAAGCTCGTAAGCCGCAAGGAGATCGATGACAGCAGCTTCAATGTGATAGATGTGGTCCAGGATATCAGGCTTTGTGATGACGGAAAGACGGCCGAACTTATCGCGGTCACATGGGGCGACCAATCATTCCAGTCCGCAAGGCTCACATTGGATCTTGAAAACGCCAAGATAACCAACGAAGTCCGTTTTTCTGATGATAACGGAAATAACATCGAGATAGGTGACTACGGTGTCTCCCAAGCTGCTTTTGTCGGAGACTACTGCGTCGCAACTGTATTTGCCTCTGATGAGACGTACTTCTTCCTATTCAAAGGCGATGATTATGTCGGACAGCTTGACATGTCACAGGTCGAGCCGCTCTTTAATTTTGAGCCTTTTTCATACGATGCGGGAACAGACACTCTTTCCGTAATAGGCCTCTCTTATTCTGGATATGATGTCCTCCTCAAGTTCAATCCCTCAGACTGCAGTCTCAAGAGCCAGGGGCAGCTCGATTTAACGGATAACGACATCGATCCGGCTGATTATCAGGTCACGGACACCGGCGACCTGTGCAGGATAGACACTCTCGGCAACATCACCAGGCTGGGCACAGAATCCGGTACCGCGGAAACCGTTATCGACAACACCTGGTATTCACCGTATTTCTCAGATCTTGCAGGTAAAAACATGCTCCTGACGGCAACAGCTGAGAAGGCGATCATCGTATCTACCGTATCCAATCTGGGAACATCGATCGACCCGACGGCGGATTTCGATTACATTACCGTGCTGACCAAAGCAGAGAAGAACCCGCACGCAGGCAAACAGGTCATCGAGATCGCGATGCCTCTTACAGAGGAAGTATCCGTTTATCTGTCCAACGCCATCTATGAGTTCAACAAGACCGATGATGAATACCTGATAAGGATCTGGAGCAAATACAAGACAGGCTTCAAGGTCGGAAGAGATTTCGGCAACATCAATATAGATGACGAGAAGCAGTTTACGATGATCCAGGAGCTCAAAGGTTCTGAAGCACCTGACCTTGCAATAGGCATACAGCTGAACTATGCCATGAGAGACGATATCTTTATGGACCTTACCGGATTCCTCGATCAGTCCGTCATGGACAAGCAGTACGCCAATATCATCGAAGCCTCCAAGATCGGCGGCAAACAGTACTTCCTTCCCGTCACGCTGGAGATCGAAGGCCTCGTTACCAACAAGGACCTGATACCCGAGGGTGCCGTGGGCATTACTTTCGAAGAGTACGACAAGATGGTCAAGGAAGACCTGGACGGCTACTCCCCTTACGAATACCCGACGTCGGCATTTAACAATAAGGTCACCTTCATCCTGTCCTGCATCGATACAAAGGCAGCGATCGAAGGCGATACTGTAGACTTCGGAACTGACCAGTTCTATGCCGCAGTCGAATATGCCAATGACAATTTCATATACGATGACTACGAGAGCACACCGATAGAATACCTCGAAGACTGGGACACAAAGGTACGTGGCGAGTCGATCTATGTAAGATGCAGGAACTATCTGGATTTCATCTGCGCATGCTATTCTTCTGACGGAGATTACGCATTCATCGGTACGCCTTCCGTTGACGCATCCGGTCCGAGATTCAGAGCGCTCGAGACCATCTCGGTCGCAGCATCCACAGACCAGAGCGAAGGCTGCAAGAAGTTCCTGAACTTCCTGTTCAGCGGTGCGGGAATCTCCTCAGGAAGCACCGAGCTGTCAGACATAATCACGAACAAGGAGATAATGGAGAGCACGATCCCGGCCATCACAGAAGCGCACAACGAAGAACTCTCAGCCAAGATCGAATGCGACAATGCCACTATCGAGACAGTGTTCTACCACGACAAGATCGCATCCGAGAGCATGCAGCAGAGTTTCCTTGACTGCCTGTCGACGATCTCGACTTACTACTACGAAGATCCGAGGATCGTAACGTTCGTGATCGAAGAGACTCAAGCCTACTATGCAGGCGATGTCACACTCGAACAGGTCGTTCAATACATTAACGACCGTGCGACCAAATACGTGAAAGAGATGTAAGCTTTACTTGTCGTACTTCTTCGTGACGAGCCTTGATTCAAACTCTTCCTTGGGAAGGGGCTTGTCGTAGTAGTATCCCTGGATGATGTCGCAGCCGGTCTCGCGCACGACCTTGAGCTGGGATTCGGTCTCGACGCCCTCGGCGATACACTTGAGGCCGATCGATCTGGCCATGCTCAGAACACCGCTGAACATCTTGTATCTCACGCTTTCGTTGCCGTCGCTCTCATCGGGTATGAAGCTCCTGTCGATCTTGAGGGTGTGCCAAGGAATGTCCCTTAACAGGTTCAGCGACGAATAACCGATGCCGAAGTCGTCGATCGAGGCCATGATGCCCTTGTCGCGCAGCTGCGTGACGACACGCTTGAGGTCGCTGAACTCGACGTCCGTAGTGGTCTCGGTAAGCTCGACCTCGATGGCGTCGTGCGGTATGCAATACTTGTCGAGGATGCTCTCGATCATGTCGGCGAGCTTAAGGTTCATTATGTTCTTGCGCGAGAAATTGATAGACATCGGAACGAGCGTTCTGCCCGTGCCGCCGTCGAGCCACTTGCGCTGATCGCGGCAGACACACTCGAGCATGAACAGATCGAGATCGCAGATGTCATTTGTCTGTTCGAGTGCCGGAATGAACTCGTCGGGCGGAACGATCTTACCGCCCTGGAACCATCTGCAGAGCGCTTCGCCTCCGACGATCTGCCCGGTCTGCGCATCGACCTTCGGCTGGTAGAAAGGCCTGATCTCACCGCTGACGATGGCATCCGTGAGCTTACGCTGGATGCGTGCATACTTCTGTTTCTTCGCCATCAGCTTATCGTCATAGAATATGACCCTCTCACCGCCGCCGCTCTGTGCGACATTGTATGCGTTGATGATGGCACCCATGATATCGCCCGGATTCTCCGCAGTAAAATCGTCTGTCGGGACAAAGAATCCCGCACTCGAAGGAACTCTGACGCTCCTGTATTCATCGACCTTGATCACGGCCTCGTTAAGGAACTCAGCCACTTGTTCTTTCTTGGATTTATCGCAGATGACGACGAAATTATCTCCGCCGAGTCTTGCTATGAGTCCGTCTTCGCCCACGATGCCCTTCAGGGTATCGTAGTGGATCTTCATTACGCGGTCGCCCGCATCTCTGCCAAACTCCTGGTTGATGATCGAGAAGTGTCTTAGGTTATAACGTACCGCCATCAGATCCTTGAAGGAACCCATCTGGACGATCTTGCCGAGCTCGCGGTTCAGCGTCCTCAGGTTAGGGTATCCGTTCTCGTCGTAATATGTGAGTTCATAGACAACGTCTCTCATCCTGTTACGGGTGACGAAGCTCAGGATCGTTCTCATTACGAGTTCGACCTTCTCCGTCTCCTCGGCACTCAGCGGTTCTTCATCGGCGAGCATGTATACCGTACAGGTGGCACTGGTCATGACGCTCGTAACTGCCCTTAAGCTAATGACCTCGCGGCATTCCTTGTCCGTGTCGAACGGAATGAACACATCACCGCCGCCCTCTTGTTCTTCTTTGGCATTGTGGAAGGCCTTGGTAACGCCCTTGCACAATCTGAACATCTTACCGATCCTTGTGATAAGGCTTGAGATCAGGGGTACGTCAACATTATCGAAATCGACCATCGCCGAAAGCAATTGCTCGTACAGTTCGTAGAACCTGATGAAGGAATAACTCTCGATGGCCTGCGGCTCCTCACCCTCGGGCTGCTCCTTGAAGCGCTTCTTGTTCGCATACATCAAGGTATCCGCGCGCTCGAAAACGTCCTGCATCTTGAGGTCTTTATCCGGCAAGAACTCCGACATGCCGTAAGCGATGGTAACCAGACCCTGGCGTCTGTTATCAACCTGGATGTTATAGAAATGCTTGAGCAGATCATGCCTGTTTTCGTAGTCGTGACCCTTTAAGATAACGACGAACTCATCGCCTCCTACGCGGTATACCGGGCTGTGATCGAATACATCGCATATGATCTCACATGCATCCTGAATAAAGCGGTCACCGGCGCTGTGGCCCTTCTCATCGTTGACCTGCTTGAGACCGTTGATATCGCAGACTGCAATGGCAAACTCGAGTTCGTCGCCGCCTTCTTCGCCGATCTGCTGATCCGTCTGATTCTCGACGTTAACATAAGCATGCTTGTTCTTGACGCCTGTAAGAGCATCTCTGTGAGCCATATCGATCGCCGAACCGATCTTGGCCTCGTACTCTAATTCCTTGCGCTTTGCTTCATCGATATTCTCGACTGCCACGATGATGTAGTCGGCATCTTTGGAAGCGCGCAGTATGACGAGGGAAACGAACTGCGGACGGTCGTCGAGCATAAGCCTGTAATTGATATAGAGCTTATTCGTATCACCTAATTGGTCTAAGATATTCTCCTTGACCATCGCCTGAGCCATCATGGGATAGTCTTCCTCGTAGATATCGCGTTTCATATTGCGCTGCGTATCCGCAAAGAAGTCTTCTCCCCTGTTGCCGACTTCGAGCTTGGTGTATTTCTCGCTCGAACTGAATTCGTGGTACTCGTTTGTGTGGATATTGACGCGGTAGATAACTTCATATCTTGAAGCCAATGCCATCGCGACATTATTGAACAGCGCGCTCTCCTGAAGTATCTCCTGCTCGTGTATCATCTGAGCATTGATATCGAGCAATCCCATGACGATATGGTCTTCATCGTTCTTAGGCTGAACGATACTGAGCGTAACATACTTGATATCTCCGCCAAGCTGTTGCCTGTAGGTCAAATTGATCATTCCGCTCTTCTTCAGCTTCTTAAGGAGTCTTTCCTTTTCCAGAGCCGCAAGAACGGTCTTAACGTCATCTTTATAGATTATCTTCTTGATATCATCGACCATCTCGGCAAAGAAATCCTTTCCGAGCCTGGTAGTGCCGAGCTTTGCATAATCATCGCTCGTGCTGTATTCGAGGTATTCGTTTGTATTGATGTTGATACGGTAGATGACTTCATAACGGCTGGCCAGAGCTCCGGCTATCATCCGGTATGTCTTCATCTGTTCTTCAGCCGCGAGTTCCTGCTTCCTGTTATCATCGATATTCTTGACGGCAACGATGACCTTGTCTTCGCTGCACTTGATCGTCTTGAAGAAATAGTACAAGGGTTCATCACCCATCATCAACCTGAACCTGAGCGAGAAGGATTTGCCTGTATTGAGAACACCTATTACGCTCTCTTTCTTGAACAGTTCCAGGAATTCATCCCTGTCATCGGGGTGAACGCTCACACTGCAGTCTAAGATGGCATCCTTATAGAAATCCGTTCCTGCAGCTCGTTGTACCAGCTGCCTGTTATCGTCCTCGGCAATATACTCGACATAGCTGTCATCAGCCGCATCGATAACATAGATGCTGTTGTAGTCTCTCGCAAGAGCTGCAGCAATCTCATCAAAAGTAATGGGTCTGTTTGAGCCTTCAGCGTTCATAGGACACCCCAACTTTGAATAATAATTATATTCTACAATGTTTACGGGTTCATATGTTAATCAGGTGTAAAAAGATTATGAGGATTTAGGATACTCTGATAAGATTAGCTACAAATAGAGGATTCATTATGCTGATCAGAAGGTTTGAACAAGAAGATGCGAAGGCAGTGTCCGAACTTATCAGGACCACTGTAAGGATATCCAACAGCAAGGACTACCCGCCCGAGGTCGTCGAGGAGCTTATCAATATTGAGACTCCAGAACATGTCATGGAGCGCGCATATAAGCTTGCTCTAAGCGAAGGATTCACGCACATCTATATATCTACCGGCGAGACCGGACTGTATGAGAAGTACGGTTATACCTTCTGGAAGACGATGCCCGATATCTACGGTGATGAATCGAGAGTGTACCGGATTGAGGTCAGCTTTCATTCTCTTCCGGGAAATTGCTCGAGTAGATGATAGTGACTTTGCCTTCAAACTGCGACCAGTATTCTTTGCTGTTGACATCATAATCCAAGCCGGAGTTATACCCCTCCGTCATATTATCGATACCGTTCACATAGATCTCGCAGATGTAATCGCAGGTCCTTCCGTCTTCGTCGTAGTTTTTGAAGGTTACAACAGAACTGTAAACCCCATTCTGGCTGTGGTGCGAGTAGATAATGATGTATATCTTCCTGCCGTCATACTCCTCAGTCTTGAACACTTCGTTGGCCGTCTCATATATGGTGAGCAGATCATCGCTAACACCTGCACTGGCATAAGTCATAACAAATGAGTAACTTGTGATCTTGCCTTGATCTTTGTATTCGTCTGTTCTATATCCCAGGAACTCGATGTCTTGCTCATCCAATTTGTCGTCGAGTGCCTGCATCAGTCCGTCGTTACTGACGTTCTTACTGCCAAAGCTCGAAAACGAAATATGGCATCCCTGCATCAGCAGCATCGATGCGATCATGAGAAGGGCCATTATGCTTCCTGTGCCGATTCCTTTGACAACTGTCAGTAAGGTTGAATGATTACGTTCCATATTGGCCCTCCTTAACCCTGATGTTTGTGATCATCATTTGCAGCTTCATAATCCATGCCGCAGTATCTGCAGCAATCTCCGTACGGTTTTCTGATCCAACGCCCGCAGTGCGGGCAGCGGACAAGGAGGAAATGCAGGATAAATCCTGCGATTGCAACGGCGATAGAGATTCCGGCAATCAGATTGCGCGTGTTCACGTCAAGATCACTGTGCATAGCCGCGATTCCGGCAAGAATGCCGATGCCCATGACAGCAACACATATAAAGGATCTGACTCTCGGATCTCTCGACATAGCATGCACCTCCTTGTTAGTATTTACTCGCTACTTACAAGGATATAATAGTATGTATTTGCTACTATGTCAACACTAATTGCAAAAATAAGACCCGCCTCAGCGGGCGGGCCTTGCATCACAGTTTTGTCGGACCTTTGCGGTACCTCCCGAAGAGCACACCGTCGTCTATGAATCCCTCCGCATCTGACACCCAGACCGGGAACGCGCCTTCGCTAAGCGCCGTCTGTCCGTTCAGCATGCCGGTATGGAACGGCAGGTGGCGGAACTGCCTCAGAACGAGTTCAAACCTGGTGAACCTGCAGTTCTCGGGACACTCGTAGAGCATGTCGTCTGTAAGTGTATCCAGATAGTCCAGAGTCTTCTTTTCGACGTGGTCGAGATACGCCAGCAGCTGCTCGTCAGTGAGGACGACGGAAGTCGGGTTATCGGGGTTGTCCATGCCCTCCTCGTGGAAGTCCGGCTCGTCGTAGACATTGGGGTTGATGAACCACTTGTCCGCGGAGTGCAGTGCGTGGTAGACCCAGCGCCAGCAGGGTGCGCCGCAGATGATTGCGTCCCTGTCGTAAGTCCTGATCGATGTCCTGATGTTGATGAAGTTCGGGACAACGGACCTTCTGATTATCTTAACTAATTCATCCATATGTATATCCTCCATATCTGCGGATTAAGAACCCGTAAAATCATATTTTCTGACGCCGAGCATCCAGAACTTGTAGCTCAGGTACACGAATGCGATGCCGAACAGCGGCGAGATCCATGACAGCGGCGGAACGTTGCCGGGCTGGAGTATCACGAGGCTCGGGTAATAGGCGATGAACGCGATCGGGATGATGAACGTGAAGATCACCTTGAATATTCCGGAGAAGATGCTCGCGGGGTATTTCGCGAAATCCTTGAAACGGAACATGATGACCATAACGTAACCCGAACCCTTAATCCAGAAGCATGTAGCTGCTGCAAAATTCATCAGCGCGATCATGAACAGCGATGCCGTGAGCAGGTATACGATCAGCTTTACTATGACCAGCGGTGTCACGGGAATGCCGATGTGCACCCAGGCATATACTATCGTGCCGATGCCGAACGCGAGCTGTCCAAGGCCCTTCACGTCGAACACTTCAGAGATGAAGTAGAAGAAGACGTTGACCGGGCGGAAACAGTACTTGATGAAGTCTCCGCTCTGCACCATGAACCTCAGGTTCCAGTTGTTGTCGAAGAAACACTGCACCGGAGTCAGCGCGACGAGCGAGAACCCGTACAGGAACAGCATATGGTAGTAGTCCCAGCCGTTGATCGTCGGGAAGTTCCGGAACAGGATGAGGAACGTCACGAACCCGGACAGGTTTGTCATTATCATTCCGAACGTCGAGATGACGAAGTCCGCACGGTAGCTCATCTTGCTCTTAAGGTCCTGCACGAGGATCTTACGGTACATCCTCGCATAGAATACTAATCCTCTCTTCTGCATATCAGCCTCCGTTTACGGTGACTTTTTTCACCGCCGTATTCCAGAATAAGTTGCCGGCAAGGGTCAGTACGACCATCCACACGATCTGCAGTGCGAACAGCTGCAGAAGTCCCTGCCATGTGTCCGATCCGCTCTTGCCGAGAAGTATCGACAGCGGTATGTCATATACCGCGCGGAACGGCAGATACTGTACCACCATCCTCGCCTTCTCCGGGAAGAATGCGAGAGGGATCGTAGCGCCGGAAAGGAGAAGCACGATCGTCTCCTTTACGATGTTGATGCCCCATGTCGATTCGGTGAACAGGCATATGGGCGCCACGAGCATCTCGATGTTGTAGTTGATGATCAGCGCGAACACCGTTGCCACCAGGAACCAGACGATGTTAAGACCCATGGGGATCGCTCCGCCCGTGACTATCATGACCACGATGAATGTCGGTATGAATGTCAGCACGAACTGCACAACGTGATTGCCCGTGTAGCTCCAGAATGTGTACTTCCTGAATCGCATAGGCTTGAGCAGGTCGAGTACGAGTGCGCCCGACTGTATCTTCCTGCTCATGTCCCAGACGACAAACATCTCCAGGAAATTGAACAGCGCCGTCGCGAGGATCAGGTAGATCATGGTATCCGTGAACGTCATGCCGTTAACGACATCGGTGCCGGACGAGTCGTAGATCGCCTTCCACAGGTAATACACGAGCACCAGGTAGATGAGGTTCGCGAAGAGCGTGACGAAAATGCCGAGCCTGAACTGCAGCGATTCCATGATCCCGGCGCGCGTTATTGCAAGCAGCCTTTTAGGATTCATTTCGCGCCTCCTTCGTATATCTTCTTGATGACTTCTTCCGTCGAGATCTCGAGGATCTTGACGTCCTTGATCTTCTTTTCCTTCTGTTTTTCCATGATGACGTCCATGACGTCCGTGGTCTTCTCGTCTATCAGGTACTCTTCCCACGTATCGTCGTTGCGCTGGATCTTCAGCGTGCGGTACGAGCCGAAGTAGTTCTTCAGGTGCTCGATATCGTTGTCGTAGATCTTCGTGCCCTCGTCGATGATGACGATCCTCTTGCACAGCGCGTCCACGTCGCCCATGTCGTGCGTGGTAAGGATAACGGTGGTGTTCTTCTCCTTATTAAGGCCGAGGATGAGCTCACGGATCTTCGCCTTCATCGATACATCGAGGCCGATCGTCGGCTCATCGAGGAACACGATCGCGGGGTTGTGCAGGAACGCCGCCAAGATGTCGGACAGAGTTCTCTGGCCCAAGGACATCTGCCTTACCGGCTTATGCAGGATCGGCTCGATGTCGACCAGCGAACGGTAGAGCTCCAGCATCTCCTCATAGTCTTTCTCGGGGACCATATACAGGTCGCGCAAAAGCTTGAACGACTCTATCAGGGGCAGCGACCACCACAACTGGCTCCTCTGCCCGAAAACAACGCCTATGTTCTCGCAGTTCTCCGTACGGTTCTTGTACGGGACCTTGCCGTTTACGAGGAGTTCACCGCTGGTGGGTTCGAGGACGCCGGTCATCATCTTGATCGTAGTCGACTTGCCCGCGCCGTTGGGGCCGAGGTATCCGATGATCTCGCCGCGGTGTACGGTCAGCGTGACGTCCTTTACCGCGGACACGGTCTTGTAGTCTCTTGAGAAAAGGTCCTGTATGGAACCCTTCAGACCTTCGTGGCGATTTAAGACTTTGAAGTCTTTGCAGACGTTCTTCATTACTACTGCTTCGTTTGTCTCGATTGCACTCATAACAAATTTCCTCTTTCTTTTCTGTTCGATTGCAAGTATATTGTATATAGAGGCGCGATACTACCGCATAAGTGCCTTGTTTTTATAACTATATTCCATGAACGCGGAAGATTGTTATAGTTTTTGGGAGATGGGAGAAAGATAGTTATGAAGAGAGAGATGATGGGGCTCATCGTCAAGCGCGACGACGGCTCCGAGATAGTCAATTACGACGACCCGAACTTCCCCTCCTATATCTACGACGGCTGGATCGTACCCAAAGCGACATGGGAAGGCGTTCCGCATTACCACGAAGACATCGAGATCATGACCGTCAAGGAAGGCCAGGTCATGTACTACGTCAACGGCCGCGAACTGCTCCTGAACCCTGGCGATACGATAGTCGTCAACTCCAATCAGATCCACTACAACACGACCGTCAACGGCGGCACTGCCAAATATGTCATAGCAGTCCTCCACCCCGGCATCCTCTCGAACTCCGTTGCCGTCGACATGCAGGCGATCAAGCCAATCACGGAGAATTCCGACCTGCCGTACTTCAGATTCAGATATATCAATGAATACACAAAAGATATAGAGAAACTCGTTCTCAGCCTGCCGGACATCAGGCACGATGCATTTGCCGTTACGCTGAAGTTCTACCAGATCTGGGAGATAGTAAGGAAACAGGCATCTGCATACGGCGCGACCGAAGAGACCGTGTCAGACCCGAGAATGCAGTCGTTCAAGGCGATGATGCATTTCATATCCAACAACTACCAGAGCCAGATAACCCTGGGCGACATCGCTGCCAGCGGCAACATCAGCAAGTCGCTGTGCAATACATTGTTCCACCAGTACGTCGGCGAGTCGCCGATAAATTACCTCATGCACCTGCGCTGCAGGAAGGTGGCCGAGCTGCTCCGTGCGAGCAGGATGTCCATGAGCGAGATCGCTGCGCAGACTGGTTTCGGAGGCGTCAGCTACATGTCCGAGACGTTCAAGAAGTTCTTCGAGAAGTCTCCCCGCGAGTACCGCAAGCAGTGGGAGTAATCCCATAAATCCCGACTAATTGTCATATTCTTGTGGAAGCCTTACAGCAGTAGGGTTTGCTTAACCGTTTATTTACACTTTTGTTGTCGTATAGACACGATAGTTACAATTTCGAACAAGAGTTTGAAAACCGCTCTTGCTAAAATGTCATTAATGTTACTTTGAATATCGGCAAGGGTGGTGCTCATATGACCAAGAAGACAAATAACGGAGTAGATAAGACTCTCCGGCGTTTATCTCTCGACAGAGAGACGCCCAAGAGTGCTTTCATACTCCTTTTGCTTCTCTACGGCATCGCCTTGTTCCTTACCATATCTTCTGCCAGAACACAGGCTGAGATCTCAGTGTTAGGCGAATCAATTCCTTTCAATTCCCTTACGGGCGTATTCTCGATGCTCGGCAACACCTGTATCATCATTCTCGTCATGCTGTTCCGCAAGGTCGGTTACTTCACATCGATGATCCTGCTGTTCATTCAGCTCCCGAGCTTTTGGATCAACACATTCGTCAGACACAATATTCAGAACCTGCCGGGACTGTTCACGGGCTTCATGATCATGATCGTGATCACCATCATCTTCATCAGTAACCGTAAGATCCTTGCCTACCAGCAGAGCATACGTGATCAGGCAATAAAAGACAGCCTCACAGATCTTCCCAACCGCTTCGCATGTACAGAGCTCATGCAGGATCTTCTCCGCCGCAACAGCGACTTCGTAGTAGTCTCCGCAGACCTCAATAATTTCAAGTCCATCAACGATACGATGGGACATTCCGCAGGTGATGCCGTACTCATCGAAGTGGCGCGCAGGTGGAGAGAACTCGCGAACAATACCACGACCGAGACAACGGAATTCGTGGCAAGGAACAGTGCTGACGAGTTCATACTCATCATCAGCGACTACGATTCTCTCGACGCCGTTGAAGAGACCATCGAAGCATACAAGGCAGAACTCGAGAAGAAAATGACCATCGACGACTGCGACTACTATATGACTGCATGCTATGGCTATGCTGTATGCCCCGATGATTCCACTGTCATAGATAACATCTTTACCTTTGCCGATGCAGCAATGCACGAAGTCAAGAACAAGGAGATCGGTCACGGCATCAGCATCCTGAGATATACTCCCGAGATACTCAATGCCGAGAAGACGATCGCTATCGAGCGCAAGATCCGCAACGCACTCGAGCAGGATAAGATCTTCTACCATCTCCAGCCTCAGTACGATATCGACCACAAACTCCGCGGCTTCGAAGCGCTCGCACGTATGAGAGATGACGACGGCTCTTATATCAGCCCTGTCGACTTCATTCCCGTAGCAGAGAAGACCGGCCTCGTTGACCGCATCGACATGAAGGTTTACGAGATGGCGGTAGACTTCATCGCCAAGGTCATTGCCGAGACAGGCAGGCACATAACGATAAGCGTAAACGTATCCGTAAGACACCTGATGAAGAACAACTTCATCGAAGAGATAAGAAGAGTACTCGAAGAGCGTAACGTCTCTGCAGATCACATCGAGATCGAGATCACTGAATCCATCATGATCGACTCCGCAGAGAAGGCATTGGAGCGCATCGAGCAGCTCAAAGCAATGGGCATGAAGGTTGCGATCGACGATTTCGGAACGGGCTATTCCTCCTTGAGCTACCTGAACAGCTTCCCGTCCGACCTGCTTAAGATCGACAAATCCTTTATTGATAAGATGAATCTCAATGATTCATCCAGGCAGTACGTTGCCATGATCATCTCTATCGGCCACACCCTCGACCTCAAGGTCATCTCTGAAGGTGTTGAGTCCGCAGATCAGGTAGACGTACTTAAGAACATCGGCTGCGACTATATCCAGGGTTATGTTTGGGGCAAGCCGATGCCGCCGGAAGAAGCCGGCAAACTTGTAGCTGAATCTGCCTGACGGCCTCAGGTCTGACCTTCTTGTAGTCTTTTGTCAGACTTGATCCGCGTTCCGGGCAGGCAACGGGACTGTTCCAACCCGTTGCCCGAATCCTCCGTCTTCCCGGGACGGCAGATCCTCGGCACATAACAGGGGCCCTTAGCGGGGCCCCTTAAGTTTTGGTCCAGTCCTCGATCTTCAGGTCTTTTACCCGCTTAAACTCTCTTACATTATTTGTTACCAGCGTGCAGCCTAGTGCCTGGGCATGCGCCGCAATCATAGTATCAAGTGGTCCTATCGGTGTGCCTTTGGATTCAAGATCCGCCCTGATTCTTCCGTAGCAATTGGCGGCTTCAACATCAAAATCCTCGATCTCGATATTAGACAGCATAAGTGACAACGCGACCCTGTTACGTTCAGTCTCAGAACTCTTCTCTACTCCGTGAATCAGTTCTGCATAGGTGATCGAAGATATGCAGACATCACGCGGGTCGATGCTCTCCATCTTACGGAAAACTGCTTCGGGTTTATGCTTGATCACATATATACAGATATCAGTGTCAAGCATATATCTCATAGGAATTCACGCTCCTGCAGTATCTGAGTGCCTCTTCCTTCTACCATAAAGTCTACAGAGAACATATCAACGGAGTTCCTGAACGACTCCCATTTGGCAGTCTTGGGTATGAGCATCACGATATCGCCGATACGGTTGATCATCACCTCATCCGAATCGAAGCGATATTCCTTCGGAAGCCTTACTGCCTGGCTTCTTCCGTTCTCAAAGATCTTAGCTGTCGTCATTATGATCACCTGCCTTTCTGAATATAGTATATATCGTGATATATACCAGTTCAAGACAAGTCCGGATGATCTTAATGACGTTGCAGATTACTCACTGATGATCTCAGCCTTAGCTTCAGGGTCGTCTCTAATTATCTCGCCGACTGACTGAACCCTGATAACGCCGCTTGCAGGATTCTTGATGCTGTCTACCGACGACCGGATATCCGCCTCGACATCCGACTTCTCGAACGACAGATCGCATCCTTCCATACGGCAGCCAATCAGCTTCAGATTCTTGCAGTAACACAGGGGCTGCGTTCCGATTATCGTGCAGTTCTCGAAAGTAACATTCTCGCAGTACCACGCAAGGTACTCACCCTTCACTATGCAGTCCTTGACCAGGACATTACGGGCATGCCAGAAGGCATCCTTGGTGTCAAATTCGCAGTTGGTGAATACTGAATCAGATATGTACTGGAATGAATACTTTCCCTTGAGCTTCATGCGGTCGAACTTCAGGTTGTCGGACCTCATCATGAAGTACTCGCTCTCGGCGCTTGAGTCGGTCATCTTCACCCTGCTCACGGACCAGCCGAACTCGGGCGAGACTATATCGCATCTTGAGATCTTAACATCAGAACACTCACGAAGAGCCTTGATGCCGTGCATCCTGGTGTCCCTTATATCGATGCAGTGTGAATACCACAGTGCTGCACGGCAGAGCGAAGTCATCTCGCAGTTATCGATCAGAAGATTCGTATCGTGCCAGAACGGATATCGCAGGTTGAAGTAGCAGTCGCGTGCGATGATATCTCTGCTCTCCTTGAACGCACTCTCACCGTCTGCCGGCCCGTCAAAGCGGCAGTTTACCGCCTCGACCTGTGAGCTTCCGTAGAGCGATCTCTCCTCATCGAATGTTCTGCCTTCAATCTTCTGCATATAACCTGATACCTACCATTTTGATGGCTATATCATACCACAACCGCAGGGTTAATTGGCTTACCGGCCATCTTGATTCCTGCCGCCAAATGTTTATACTATGTATATACATAGGAGCAAGGAGGAATAACCAATGACCGTAAATATACAAAAGTGGGGCAACAGCCAGGGCATCAGGATCCCGAAGCATATGTTGGACGACCTCGCGTGGTCTGACACGGAGACAGTCGATATCTCGATAGACAACGGAAAGATAATCATCGAGAGATTCAGTGCTCCTGACAGGAAGAACATCAAGGAACTCTTCGAAGGATTCAAAGGAAAGTACAAGCCCGAAGATATAGACTGGGGCAAGCCTTCAGGTGGCGAAGTATGGTGAAGCAAGGCGATATCATCAAAGTCAGCCTCGATCATCAGGCAGGGCACGAACAGGCCGGCTGGCGTCCGGCGCTGGTCATCAGCAACAATGAATTCAATAAGCGGACCAAGCTTGCCATTGTCTGCCCTATCATGAATACGGACAATGATTTTCCTCTTCATGTAAAGCTCGACCAAAGGACAGCAACGCCAGGCGTGATCTTATGCGAACACGTGAGGACGCTGGATCTTACGGCAAGGAAGAATAAGTTCATCGAGAGCGTGCCGAAGGACATCATCAGGCAGGTAATCGACATAGTCGCTGCAGAGACTGAACTGATATAACAAGATCCCCCGAATGATCAAACCCGGGGGATCTTCAGTTCCAAACTAATTATCGGGATCAGCGCTCGTAATCGTCGATGATGAGCTCGATAGCCTGTCTCGGCTGCTCATACTTGCTGCTCTTGTTCTTGGAATTGTAGTAAGTTGCTTCTTCTATGTATACAAGTATACCGGCAAGGAAGAAGATAATGACCGTAACAAGAATAACTACAGCCTTTATGATCGAGATGATGATACCTGCAACGGCAAAGCCCTTACCGGGTGCACCGGACTTTTTTACTCTGTTGATACCGACGATCGAGAGGATCAAGCCGAGAAGGCCGGACAGAAGGATCGCGCAGATAAGACCGGCGATACAAACACCGTCCGTGCTCTGCTGAGGCTCAGCCTGATACTGCGCCTGAGTGTTATAGACAGGTGCCGGCTGCGGCTGTGCTGCAGGCTGCGGATTATAAGGCTGCGCTGCAGGCTGAGGTGCTTCGTACGACGGCGGAGCATACTTGGAATCATCATTAGCCGGTGCATCAAAAGAATCCTGAACAGGAGCAGATACCGGCTCGGCTTTTGCTATCTCAAAAGGTGTTCCGCAATCTTCGCAGAACTTGGCGCCAGCATCGTACTGGGCACCGCAATTAGGACAAAATGGCATATCTTACCTCCCCTTACCATAAAAATACGAAGATAAGTATAACATATCCTTCAAGTATGTTGGAAACCGACCGTTATTCCGGTCAGATCAAGGTATGTGCGCCGGTCTGCTCATAGAACCTTCTGACAACTTCCCTGATCTCATTCGTCAGGTACTTGCCGCCCTCTTCCGTTATTGCCTTCGGGATACCCCAGAATGCTTCAGCGGCGGCACCTGCTATCGCACCGAGCGTATCGACATCGCCGCCTATGGATACGACATTCCTGATGCAGTCCTCATAGTCTGTTGATTCGAGGAAACACTCGAATGCTTCAGGCATAGTGCGCATGCAGTCTTCAACGTGATGGTATCCCGGACGGATCTCATCAACAGTCCTCGTAAGGTCATATCCGAACTCTCGCACGATATACTCGCGGATCTCTTCCATGGATGCCTTATTCCTCGCAAGGAATATTACCGCAGCCAGTGACTCGGCTCCCTTAACGCCTTCGAGATGATCATGCGTGATCTCAGCCGTCCATCTCGCGACTTCCCTGGTACGATCAATCGTATCGTACAGCCAGCCCGCAGGCGACACTCTCATGGCAGAGCCGTTGCCGTAGCTTCCGTAAGGTTCGGTATTCCGGGAGAAAAGCCAGTTTACGAACCTTCCTCCGTAACCTGCTTCCGGATATCTGTGTCCCCAGTCCTTGACGGACTTTATGAGCGCAGCCTTAACCTCTTCCTCACCCGCGTCTTTGCCAACGCACATAAGGGCTTCAGCCACAGCTACCGTCATGACCGTATCGTCGGTGAACTCGCACTTCTTCGAGAAGAACTCGAATTCCTTGGTCTTCTCTCCCCTGTCGAACTCAAACCTGCTTCCTACAATATCTCCGATTATCGCTCCGTACATTCGTCTTCCTCCTTATTCCTCATCATCTATATCGATTCCTTCGTCGTCTTCCACCATCTGCTCAAAAGAATCGACTTCTTCGAGAAGGTACTTCACGCCTTCTCTGTCTATCGCGAACTTGTCGGTCTCGGGGTTGATGACAAGACCTGCCAGCTTCGGGTCGTCGCAAATGCGCTCTAGTATCTTCCTTATCGGGACCTCCACGACCTCATTGGATTCCGCGAGTTCTCCCATCTCTTCTCTCGAGGTGAACAGAGGCATCCACTGCTCGCCTTCGTCGTTGCACACCACAAAGGTCGTATCCGGCTCCGGCATGTTCTCGAAAACATCCTCCGGCACTGCATCCGGGTCAAAATCCCAGGCAATGCGAAGCTCGTTCTTAAGCGCCACCGGAGCCTTGCCGTTCTTGCTTATGCGGAACAGCAGATGCGCAAATATCATGAGCGCATTGTCGTCATCCGGGCACTCGGTAAAAGCGCCTATCACTTCCTTAATGTATACAGTATTAAGCTTCTCGTCCACAGTCTTCTTATCCATCACGGCACCTCCTTAAAGATAGATATAATGACCCCGGTGCTCTTCACAACGGGATCATTATCACATTCAATTGGTTTCTTGATGGCTATAAAATATCACAGGCCCTGTCCGATAAAATGTACTTATCTGACTTGACACCTGAACAGGCTCTCTGCGGTATCCTCTGCACTCCTGATAGCCTCTTCTCTTTCCATGACGGGGCGGATAAGAGGCACTATCTTCTTAAACCCTGCTTCCAAGCACTTATCGACGCCCTCTCCGGTAATTCCGCAGATTCCATAGACAGGTTTGCCGTACTTAAGGCCCAGCTCCAGCACCTTGTACGGCGCCTTGCCGTTTACGGTCTGGCTGTCCATCCTGCCTTCGCCGGTTATAACAATGTTACAGTCCCGGATCTCATGTTCCGCACCGGTTATCGCCAGGACCATGTCCGCGCCTGACACAAGCTCGGCACCGAAGAAATTCCTGAGAGCAAAGCTCATACCGCCTGCCGCGCCGGTCCCCGTCTCGTCCGAAGAGAATCCTGCGACCGAAGCAAAACGTCTGAGATAAGAATCCATCTCCGCGCATGTCGCAGGCGATGCGCCTTTCTGCGGTCCGTAGACAAAGCTCGCACCGTCAGGTCCGCACAAAGGGTTGGTAACATCGCATGCCACGGTAACGGATGCGTCCTTACCGATCAGATCTGAGGTATCGACCGTAACGAGATCACGAAGGCCTATCGCACCGCGGGCGATGTCATTGCCTTTGCTGTCCCTAAGAGATGCCCCCATTGCCTGAAGCATACCTGCTCCGCCGTCATTTGTCGCACTGCCTCCGATGAAGACAAAGATGTTCCCGGCGCCTCTGCGAACCGCATCTGCCATAAGCTCGCCCGTGCCGTACGAAGTCGCCGTGAGAGGGTTGCGGTCATTCTCGGGAACGAGCGTAAGCCCCGAAGCGCGGGCCATTTCGATATATGCGGAATCGTTGGAAGGCACATAGATGTACGATGCTTCCACGGGTGTGCCGGCAGGTCCCGTTACTGTGAGTTCTACCGTCTCGCCGCCGATAAAGGGAGCTATGCTCTCGAGTGTTCCCTCGCCGCCGTCAGCCAGCGGAAGCACTTTAACGGCAGCGTCAGGACATACGCGGAGGATGCCGCGTTTTATGGCATTGCCGGCCTCAAGGGAAGTAAGGCTCCCCTTGAACGAATCCATTGCTATGGTAATTCTCATGGTAAAAGCAGTCCGTCATCCGCCGATCTTGCGCACGTTGAGATCGAGTTCGGCCAACACCTTGGATATGAGCTCTTTGGGCTCCGTTCCGCCGTCAAGCCATCTGGACAGAACAGCAACGCAGCCCTGCGCGCGGTAGCATGTGCGGTAAGACAGCTGCGCGTCGTCCATGCTCTGACCGGTCTTCTCGGATTCGATCTTCTTGAGCAGGCCTTCGAGGATCTTCTCGAACTTGGCACGGAGTTCGCCGGAGACCTTGGAGCTGAACACCATCCTGAAGACGTTGCGGTGCTCATCGACGTATCCCACGAGGCTGTCGAAAAACTCTTTCGTCTTCACCTGTTCGAGCTTCAGCACGAGCATGCCCCAGTCGACGAGGATATCCTTCTCGAGCTGATCGTAGAGGTCGTAAACATCAAGGTAGTGTTTATAGAATGTCGCGCGATTGATATCGGCTATGTCAGTAATCTCCTGGACCGTCACCTTGCGGAGCTCTTTCTGCGTCAGGAGGTCCATCATCGCATTGCAGATGGCCTTCTTTGTCTTAAGAGTCCTGCGGTCAGTCTTTTTCTCTTCCATGTGCCGTATCTCCTCTCGCGCGTTAGATGCTATTTTAATACTACCACAATAGTTACGCGGCGGTCCGCTCTGATATATTCTCGAATTTGTAATGTAACCGCCAGCTTAGTGTGCAATAATCTATGTATCAGGAAAGGGGGTGCCGGCATGATCGACGATAACAACTTCCGGAAGATAGTACTGAACATGATGTACCATCCTGAAGCTTACACAAAAGAGGATTATTACGAGGCTTTCCTTGAGATGACCGGCAGGTATCTCAACGAGATGGTCACGACGGTCAACCTCGAGAACGCTCTCACCGAAGGCATGTCCGAGAGCGAGATCGAAGAGCTGCTCGTCAACATACAGCAAGGCAATCCCGATACAGACGAACTTGATGCGGCCAACGCCGCGATCCGCGACATGCCGCGCACCATCGAGAACCTTCTGTCCTATCTGGCAGGCATCGAAGGAGGCTGTGCTGACAGCGGTTTTGACGCATATGGAGATGACGGATTCAACACGCCCGGCGATGACGATGACCTGGCAAGGTAAGTTTATATCTATAACTTGAAAATCCGGCTGTCTCATCATTCTGAGACAGCCTTTTTTATGTTTGGGAATATGGGTCTCGGCGCTGTGAATTATTTGTGCGTGAAAGAGTGCAGATCAAGCACAAAATCAGCATAATTTGCCGATTGTGATAAATATGAGAGTGTTTGCCTGTTCTTCGCGCACATTCTACGCACAGGCACTTAGCAGGCCACCAAGCTCGATCCTTACGACTCGTTCACCAGCTTGCCGGTCATATGTTCCGGTGTAAGTTCAAGGCACTGAACTCTCGGGAAAGCGTGCTCCAGTTCATGCGCGAGATACTCTTCGTCATCAGTGAACTTACGGGTGATCTCGGTGCATATCTTCTTTGCTTTCTCAGGATCAGTAACGAGGCTGATGCGTCCGAAGACAATAACGGAATTGATGTTCAGCGCCCACTCGCCTTCCTTCCGGAAACCCTCATCCATGACGCAGTAGCTGACCTTGTCGCATGATGCGATCGCATCGATCTTGTGGCCTTCTTTGGCTCCGTGGAAATACAGTTTGCCGTCTTCTTCGCAATACCAGTGATCGAGCGGGATCCCGTACGGATATCCGTCATCGCCGATAAGTGACAACACGCCGCGCGGCTGCTCATTAAGTATGCGGATACACTCTGCTTCGCTAATCTGCTGCTTGAATCTTCTCATCGGTCTGAACATGGCATTACCCCTTACCTATCTTCTTGTATTCCCTGTGCACCAGTACCGACAGCACGACGTCAACAACATATACGCAGTTGCCGATAAGGAATCCGATGAACTTCGGAACGGATATCTTCTTCATTCTCATAAGCCTGATCGTGCAGATCTCCTGTGGGATCAATGTCGTCAGGAAAACTCCGATATCTATCGCGACAAATATCGGGATAAAGAGCAGGCCAATGCCCATCAGTCCCATCATGACCATTACGCCGAGGACAGCTATTATGAAGAACAGGATATAGTAAGGTATCTGAATGAACTTGTTGATCATCGTAACCTTCGCAAGCCTTGCCTTATCCTTGGACACCAAGCTCAGGACTATCGTCAGGATAAGCTGCACAGCAAAGACTATCGCCATAACCGCGAGCGCATCCTGGTTGTATTCTTCCGTTGCGAAATAATACGCAAGCAGGTACAGGTACGGAGATATTCCGTTAATTATCAGTATCCATTCCATATCAGCCTCCTGTGGCGGAGTAATACACCGCAACTATGATCAAAGGTGCTACAATGCCGAGTATTACCGACAGGATCGACATCCAGATGAAAGTAAAGCGTTTCATTACGATCGAGACCATCGCCGACACTATTCCCATGATGGCTCCTGCGGGACCCAATACACAGCCGAACATGCCGAATGCGATGATACCGAAGATAGCGATCGCAGCTTCCGTCGTAAGATGCACGCTGCCCGTAAATCCCCACAAACCCAGGAGCGGCACGAGCCCGGAAGAGATGCAGGCAATTACCGACATCGCGAGCGCGATGATCGACACCACCAGCGGAGCGACCGGCTTTTTTGCCGGCAGAGCGCCCGGTATGTTTGTTTGTTGAATAGACATTTTCCTATCCCCCGTTTGTCTTATTCCGTATAGAATTATACAATACTTGGGTCCGAATACACATTAACTCAAAGGGGATACAGTATGGAACTCGGCAAACAATTCACGGCAGAAGAACTTAACGTTCCGGGCTACTCGATCAAAGAAGTCAGGACCAAGCTCGCAACAAGCGAAGAGTTCAAGCAGAAGGCAGACTTCGACATCGACCAGCAGTACCTCGCCGATACATTGAACAATAAGGGCAACGTGTATGCATACAGCGACAAAGCCAAGAACATAGTTGCCGTATATGTCTGCCCTAAGAACGGCAATGAATATTCCTGCGACAAGAGATATATATCATCAGCATTAGATGAAGAGACCATCTCCAAGTTCGACGATCAGGTGTATTTCCTCGTAGCTCAGCGCGTGTCTTACGACACCAAGAACAAGGGCACCTTCCTGGGTGAAGATATGTATGCTCTTAAGCAGAAGAGCGGCGGATTCAACTGGAGCATGGCCATAGTATTCGCACTGCTCTACTCGGTCGTATTCTATTCAGCCTTGCAGGGACCTTCCGGCATCGGTATCGGCATCTGCCTCGGCCTATGCATGGGCTTATGCCTGACATCTCACAAGTATTACTACTCTGACGGAACCGAAGTAAAAGAGGACAAGAAAGAAGATCCTCAGGAGTAAGGCCAGAAATCGCTCTTCCTGCTGTGGTATAACTATTGATATACAGGAGGGCATCACTATGGCTGACAACATCTGGGACGCTAACGTATCTGACTATCCGAGACTTGAGGGCGAGACCTCTGACGACAAGAGGATAATGAGGGCCGCAGCAGACTGTGAAGGCGGTGTCCTTTATCTCGGCAAGGGGCTGTATGAGATCGCCGAGATGCTCACGATCGATAACTGCTGCTCACTTCTTCTGCACAAGTCCGCAGTACTCAAGGCAGTAAAGAACATCCCCTATGTCGTCAAGATCGATGCGGTAGCATCCACACCCGGCATCAAGGAAGAGGACGGCCACATCATCCCTTCAGGCGAGCCTGATTCAGAGGACTGGAACCTCTTCTTCAAGGGCGGAGTCATTGACGGCGCGGGGCTCGCGAGCTGCGTCTGCCTGAACAGCTTCAAGCACTTCACCATGAGAGATGTCTCAATGCGCAACGGTCTCAAGTACGGCTTGAGGATTGAAGACGAAGGCAGTATGTGGACCTATGAGCTGATCGCCCAGAACCTGTATCTCAAGTGCACCATCCCAGGCCTTGCAGGCAACGCAGGGATCAGTTCCAACGGAGGAGACAGTCACTTCATCGACTGTATCGTTGTTGATTATACAAGGGGCATCGAACTTCTCGCGGGAGGCTCCAACCGGCTCACAAGATGTCATGTCTGGGGCGGACCCATACCTCCGAGAGCAGAGGGCGAACTTCCTGAGATGCTCATAGATTCTGTCAACTATGTAATAAGTTCCGGCGACGCGCTCCTGACTGACTGCTATGCAGACACCGGCAAGACAGGATACCTCGTTACCGAGAATGCCCGTCTCATCGGCTGCAGCTACTATAACAACTACACTTACAAGATGGATGACGTGACTGTAATAGACCACCGCGGCGGCCAGTTGCTTGTATCCGGCTGCATGTTCAGGAAACACAGTCCCAACGCGACCATTTATAAAGGAGACCGTTCCGGCCTTGTGACCAGGGACAATCTCCTTGAAGGCTTTGATAACGAGACTTTCTGAGCCTCAGATCAATAACCCATCTTCTCCAGAACCGTGTCTAAGAGCTTCGCATTCTTCAATGTGAACTCTTCCGTGATGAACGGCTTCTCGCCGGTCTCTATGCATCTTCCGAGCTGCTCTACCTCTAGGCTGTAATTCTGCGGTGCCGTAATGGTCCTTACGGTCGTCTTGCCGTCAGAAGTGATCGTATAAGTAAGCTCGCCTGCCTGGTTGAACTCTACCGGTGAATCAATTACGCCTTTAGTACCGCGGACATACAGGCGGTCCTTCCTGGCATTTGAATCCGTACCGAGGTTCATTCCCACATTGAACGCAGCTCTCACGCCGTTCGTAAACTTCAAGAGAGCCGAAGCCAGAACATCAGCACCATACTCGTTGTACTCCGCCTGAGCCATGACAGTATCGACTTCGGAATCGACCAGCGAGAGGATCAGGGTCGAGCAATAGCAGCCGAGGTCATAGACGGCTCCTCCGCCCATCTCCTTATACATCCTGATATCGTCAGAATAGTACTGCGTATAAAATGCCGAATCCACGAACAGCACATCGCCGATGATACCGCTTGCGATATCTTCCTTAAGCGCAGCAACATAAGGGCTGTGCAGATATGCATAAGCTTCCATGAGGATAACGTTATTCTCTTTGGCAACGGCAAACATCTCTCTTGCATCTTCAGTATTAAGAGCCAGAGGCTTCTCGCAGAGGACGTTCTTGCCTGCCTTAAGCGCCTTTATGACCCACTCCTTATGCAGGTGGTTCGGCAGAGGAATATACACAGCCTGTACTTCCGGGTCTTCGAGGAGCTTGTCGTATCCGACATAACCCTTGGCAAAGCCGAACTCATTTTTGTACTTCTCTACCTTCTCTTGAGATCTTCCTGCGATGGCATACAGCTCACAGTTCTCAGCGATCTTCATTCCCGGGATAGTGCAACCCCAGGCAATATTGGCAGTTCCCAAGACGCCCCATTTTACAGACATAGGCAAGATCCTCCTGCAACAATAGTTATGCCCTTATAATACACGGGAAGGCATAAGCATAAGTATTAGATATCAGAGGGTTTATGTCTGAATTCCGCCATGTCTTCCAGCCTCAGCAGTACCGGTTCACGACCAAAGCCCGCGCCCATATCGATATCGATCCAGGTGTCGGTCCTGATGATCTTATTCTCGTACTCATCGCCGTATGCGAGTGTCGGTGTGTGTCCGAAGATCGTAAGTATCTTAGAGTAGTATCTGTCTGTGATCTCCGGCCACGACCAGAGGAGATCGTCCATAGTGTAGTCCTCGATCTTACGATCAGGCGAGAAGTTGCCGAGACCTGCGTGGACCAGGATCATCTCCCGGCCTCCGACCTCCAGCGTATGGTACAACGGGCAGTCCCTGAGATAGTCCAGGATGTCCTGCTGAGTTGTTTTCGGGAGCTTGTGCATAGCCTTAAGAGTTACGTCGCCGCCGTCAAGCTGATACCTGGTAAGGCTGTCGATCCGCTCTGCGGTAAGTGCCTCAAGGCTGCTCTCAGTTACCTCGTCAAAGACAAAAGAATTAGCCAGCAGCATAGCCTCGTGGTTGCCCATGATAAGATCCACATTGTACTGGTACATCAGCCACTGAAGCGTCTCCACGCCCCCGTCGCCGTTACGGTCTATGACATCGCCTAAGATGTAGAGAAAATCATCCGGACCGAATCCTGCTTTATCAAGAAGCTTCAGGAAGCGTTCGTGCGGGTAACCGTGAAGGTCAGAGATAACATAGTGCATTCCTATACTGTCACTCCTGATAGAAGCCCATCGTATAACCGTACATCTCGGTCCAGGTGTGGTAGTTCGAACCGTTAGCAGTATCCTGCTCCCAGGGCGCTGACCAGATGACTATATAGACCTCAGGAGAATTCGTATTGGCAGACTTCGTGAAGTATCCGCGTTCGTCGAAGTCTGCCAGCTCTGCTTTGACGGAAGCCATTATCTCAGCTGCTTCTTCGTCCGTCAGAGTCATCTCCGTACTGACATTCAATTTGGCACCGCCGTAGTAGGCAACATCCATTGTCTTATAGTAGCTGAGTTCACCGCAGTCCAGCGTAATGCCGTACTTGGCTAAGTTGTCATCCAGGTCTGTTTCTTCTATGAATCTCTGAAGGTAGTAGTAACCGAACTGCGATGCCGAATAAGACACATCGAATAATCCGGTGTCTTCGCCACGCTCCAGATAGACCTCTTCGACTTCATAGACAAAGCCAAACTCGTCATCCTTCATCTCGTGGATGGTATATTCTCCCACTTCATAGGAACCCACTTCTTCGCACGGCCCGCACCAGTATTCGGCGAACTCATGCGCATCCTTGAAGTCGGAATCAAAAGGGTCCTTATCAGCCTGTGAGTTGCTTAACCTGATGCCGCATCCTGTAAGGATCAGCCCGGCAGCTATGATCATCGCTGTAATGTTTTTCTTCATGCAGACCTCAGCTGTTATCGTCCTCCGGCATGCCTTCATCCCCGAGTGCACCGGCGGTCTTATCGTCCACGTCCTTGAGCACACCCTTATCGACGAGCGACAGGAAGGCATCGACAACCTCGGAATCAAGCTGCGTGCCCCGTACTTCCTTTATGATGGACACAACCTTATCAAACGGCATACGGTTACGGTACGGCCTGTTGGAATACATCGCATCGAAAGTATCTGCGACGCCGATGATGCGTGCGACAAGAGGTAGTTCCTCACCCTTCAGGCCCTTCGGATAGCCCTTGCCGTCCGGCCTCTCGTGGTGCATGCCCGCGCCGATCGCGAGCTCCGGCATGATGCTGATATCCTTCAGCGTCTCATAGCCCAAAGATGTGTGCGACTTGATGGTCTCGTACTCATCGTCATCGAGCTTGCCGGGCTTGTTCAGGACTTCCATCGGGATGCCGATCTTGCCGACGTCGTGCATCAGTGCGATGTTGTAGTACTTCTCGACATCGTCTTCGCTGCAGCCCATTTCCCTGGCGAGCATCGCCGTATAGTGTGCCACGCGGACAGAGTGACCTCTGGTGTACTTGTCCTTCATATCGATTACTTTCGCGAAGGCCTCGGTGATCTCACGGATGAGCTTTTTCTGTTCGCGGTTCTTCGCCTGGAGCTTCGCGGTGCGCTTGTCGATGATGTGCCTTACCGTCGCATAGACTGCCCATGCAAGGAAGAGCAGCATGGCACACATGAACCAGAGTTCCTCGTAGATGTGCTTCTGCTTGGTTATCTGCACCAATATCGTCTTCGTCTCACCGCTCTGAGGATCGACGATGCCCATCTCGAAATAGTACTTTCCGCCTGCAAGGTTCGTGTAATCCACAGGCTTGAGCTCGCTCCTGGGAACCGTTACTGCCTGGGTGTCGAAGCCCTTGAGCTGATAGGTAACGTTCGGGTTCACGAGCGCGTAGTTGAAGACATAACTGTATATCGTAAGCTTCTGCGTGTTCGCAGGAATCGTGAAGTTGCCGTTGTCATCCGGATAGATGTATACGCCGTCCGCCTCGACAAAAGGCACTGCCGCCTTGAGTTCGCTGACATTCTCGAAGCTGGCTTCGATGTTGACTTTCGTGACGGTGGAAGTGCCCGCCATGAACAGGTATCCGTCCTCCGTGAGTTCGCTGTATGAGTTCGAAGTCGAGATCCCCGGCAGACCGTTATATATGCCGTAGTATTCGTAATTGAACTCCTCGCCGCTGAGCATGTCCGATGCCTTGGCAACATAGATACCGTTCGAAGACAGTACCCAGAGTTCGTCCTTGGTGTTCTGGTAAATGTCGAAGTTATTGAGATACGGGAAGTTCGATACTTCCGTTACATTGTAGTCCGAATCCATGTACTCTATCGAGTTGCTCGTTACGATCCACATGATGTCTCTGGAAGTATCCTTCTTGACTCTCATTACGACGTCAGACGTAAGTCCGGCATTATCTACGTTAAGGGCCTTTACTCCGCTGTCCGTGATGACGAAGATTCCGCCGCCGTCCGTACCGACAACGATATCGCCGTTGTCCATCTGATCTGCAGTGAGTACTTCGGTATTGGTAAATCCGTCCTTATCGCCATAGACCTTGGTAACATTGTATTCCTCATCAAGGACCGCGAGACCGCCGGTGCAGCAGACGATCATGGTGCCGTCACTGCACTCGTGTACCGTCCTGACTCTGTCTGAAGGAAGACCGTCTGCCGCAGCGATAGACGTCAGTGTACTGCCGTCGTAGACAAGGAGTCCGTAGTCGCTGAAAGTCGACATCCAGAGCCTACCCTGGCTGTCTTCTATGATGGACCTGATCTTGCAGTCTTCAAGCAGCTTGAGAAGGTTCTTAGATCCTGTCTCCGTGCCTGCTGAAGTGATCACCTTGCTTACCGGCACGTAGCTCTGCACATCGCCGCCGCTGATCACGATGAGGCCGTTGTTCTTGGTTCCTATGTAGAGCTCGCCGTTATATTCACAGGTCGTGTATACGACGCCTTCCGGGAGTTCGTACTTGTTGAAGATATCCGTGAACTGGTTGGGAACGATCTTCATTACGCCCTGCTGCGACGAGACATACCACACATTGCCGCTGTAATCGTAGAGCATGTCCTCTATGGATGTCGTCATCGGGACGGGCTCGATCTTGATGAATGTCGAATCGTTCCTAACATCTGCAAAATACCCGATGCCGTTGTCCGTGCATACCCAGAGCATGCCGTCCTCGTATCTCATCGAGTTGATGTAGTTATAATCGTCCGTATAGTAACTCTGTGACCTGCTGAACACGCCGTCCTGGAACTTGCCATAGTAGACGGTATTGCCGGAGTCTCCGATGTATGCGAATCCCGGTCTGTCAGGATCCGGTGTTATTGTCCTGGCCTTGGTTATGCCGCTGAGATTGCTCTCGTCGTAGAAGCCGACGAGCTCCAGATCCTTGATCATGAATACGCAGCCGTCAAGCGTCGTTCCGTAGATCGTATCTTCCGCTCCGACCTTGAGCTGTCTTACGTATTTATCAGAGATCTTCTTTGATTCCAGGGTGTGTACGGTCATCTCCGGGTCGATCCAGATGATGCCCTCAGTAGTGCCTACGATGATATTTCCTGATTCGTCTTCGCAGATTGCCCTTATCGACAGTGAGGTAAGGCCGTCGTTCCTGTTGAATGTCTTGAACTGACCGTTCTCCATGACGGAGATGCCGCTGTCATTCGTTCCTATCCAGAGTCTGTTCTGTGAATCAACATAAAGGCTTACAACGCTCGAGATACCGGCATTGATACTCATGTTCTCGAACGTATTGCCGTCGTATCTGATAAGTCCGCTGTAACTCCCGATCCAGATGAAGCCTTCTTCGGTCTGGACTATCGCATTGGCCTCCGAAGTCGGAAGACCGTTCTGATTGTCGTAGAGAACTGCGGAATAACCTTCCGCCGATACAGTCGGATCGACCAGCACCTCGGTACCGCCGCCCGTCTGATCCTCGTCATCTGCCAGCACCGTCTGTGCATAGAGTGCCGTGCCGATTCCCGCTGCCAGGACCGTTCCCAATATCACCGCGCCTGCAAGCGCAGCACCGGTCCGCCTGAATATATCATTAAATCGTCTCATACTCATAATTCCCTATATCACATTAAGCCTTGTGTCCCAATATGAGTATAACAGATTATTAAAAATCTTTAAGCACCGTCATATAAATTTTACTAAATGATAACCTGCGTGCACCGGTCTCCACTCATCCCCACCGGAGCGGACTTCCGGCCACTTTTTGGGCAACCTTTTTGCCGTTTTCGGTGGTCATTTTGGTAGAATCTGCCCCCAAGCCACCACTTCGGCTACCGGATACGCGTTTTCGGTGGCGCTTAAGGTAGCCTCACACGCAGTTCAATACTTATCCGACATCTGTTCGGGATCGCTGCCGCCCTCGGCACGCGCCGCGGCATCTTCTTCGTCCACAACGCCCAGGCTGCCGCAGTAGCTTACAAAGTTCTTCTCGGACAGCGGCTTCGAGTAATAGTAACCCTGGATCAGCTTGCATCCGTACTGCGATACGAAGTCGAGCTGTTCTTTGCTCTCGACGCCTTCCTGCAGTATCTGCACGCCGATCGCCTTGAGCTGGGTGATGGTCTTCTCGTAGAAGTCCCTGCCCTTATCGTCGGTCGCGCTCCACAGCAGCGACTTGTCTATCTTTACCAGCTTGTAGTGGCCTTTGAGCAGGCTCGTGACGTTCGAGTAACCCGTGCCGTAATCGTCCATGGAGAACGAGAATCCCGCATTCGACAGATCCTTCAGCACGTCATTGAACACGCCGCTGCTGAATATGAACGCGGTCTCGGTAAGTTCGAGGTTGATGTAAGACGCCGGCACGTGATGCCTTGCCACGGTGCTCCTGAGGTTGCCCACGAGGTTCACGTCAGACAGCTGGTACGGCGAGAGGTTGATCTCTATCCACTCGATGCCGAATCTCTCGGGGCAGTACGTCTTGCAGAAGGCGCAGACTTTCTCGAAAACGATGGACCCGATCTCCGCGATGAGACCGTACTCTTCCGCGATCTCGATGAACTTGCCCGGCGGCACCATGCCGAGTTCCGGATCGTCCATCCTTACCAGAGCCTCGGCAGATACCATCTTGTCTTTCTCGACGGACCATATCGGCTGGTAGTACACGGCAAAGGATTTTGCCTCGCAGGCGCGCCTTATCGCCGCCAGGATGTCCGCCTTGGTGCGCATCGCCTTGATCTCGGCCTCGCTTCGGACGATGATGTTGCTCTTGCGGAAGTTGAGACCGCGCGTGCGGTGGAACAGCGACTCTATCTCGATGCCGCGGATCTGCTCCGGGTCCTCTACGACCGTCAGCAGAAGGTTATACCTGATGGTCTTGTTATTGATGTCAAAGGGCTTCTCGAAAACCTCCGTGATATCTTCCTGCAGCCTCACCACATCCTCATGAGGAACGCCCCTGAGAGATGCCGACTCTACAAGTATCGCGAACTTCTCGCGGTCGTAAGCATAGATGTTGTTCCTGCCTGCGATCTTGATGAGCTCTTCTGCCGCCGTTCTTATCGCGAGGATCTTCTCTCTGGGAGCAAGGATACTCATCAGCTGCCTCGTGTTCACCAGAGACACGGTGATCAGGATGTATCTGTCCTTGCCTTTGTTCAGGTTCTCCATGCGTTCGAGGAACGCAGAGCGGTTGTACACGCCTATATCGGAATTGATCTCGAGTTCCGTGTTCTCAAAGATGCACGCAAAGAGCACAAGCACGACCGACTCGGCAAAGCACGTGACCTGCAGATTAATGAACAGCACCTGCACCACGAAGCCCACAACAGCCAGTCCGATGCCGACAAACGCATACAGCAGCGTTCTCGGCCTAATGAAGTTGCGGTTCTTGACAAGCGAGATGATACCGACAGCCACATAGATGACCGTGATAACGTTCGGCGCGAACAGCCACTCTCCCCTGTGATACTGGCACTGTTTGTCATAGTAGAACAGGAAGTGGCCGCTCAGGTTCAGGAACATCAGAAGGAACGCAGTGAACGCGGGAATGTCGTAGAGGAAATAGAACGGGTTGTTACGCTCGAGCGTCAGACCGCAAAGGCTCCTCAGGTACACCGTCAGAGTCGATACCACCAGGATGTTCGACGAGATATATGTTGATACGAAGATCTCAGAAGCGAGGATATAGCTGTGAGGGACTTCTCCGGGGTTGGTAGCGATCGCCGCGGTTCCCGCTTCGGCGCACAGCTCGGAAGCGATATTGCTTGCAGCCGCCGCACAGATGAAGAGGATGAGCATAAGGAAATACGTATGCTGATGCTTCTTTATGTGATTGGACAGGATATGGTAGAGCAGGCAACACAGGCACAGTATCAATGCCGCTACATCATAAGAAGTGTTGTAACTCATACCCCGGTCGCCTCGATTATCAATTAATCGTTACTCAAGAATTATAGCACGTTTAAAAGAATTTTGATATTTACACCATCCCCCGCGCTTGTTACACTAATTTCCAACAAGGAGGTAAGGGTTATGAAAGTAACATTACTTAAGAGAATAACGTCTGCAGGCCTCGCAGGCATAATGGCGTTATCGTTTGCTTCGTGCGGGCTCTTCGGCGCGGACAAGAAGGCGGTAACAGAGGCTGCGGAGAATTTCGCTGCGGCCCTCGTCAAGATGGATGCCAGGAAGATCGGCAAACTGACCGACGAGAAGAAAAAGAGCGACACACTCGCGGAGCTTGACTCGTTCCTGGATAAGAACAGCTACTCCAAGGATCAGTACAAGTTCGTCGAGGCAGTCATGGATACCGTCACATATGAAGTTGCGGCAGATACCGTCAAGGTCGACGGTGACAAGGCTTCCGCCACGGTCGTCTTCACCATGGTCGATTACGAGGATGCCCTGAAGAAAGGCGATTTCGATGATATCGACGATGTGATCGATGCCGTCAAGGACTGCGAAGACCAGACTGAAGTCGAGGTCGAATTAGAGTTCAAGAAGGACGGCGACAGCTGGCTCATGTCCAACCTGAAGAAGAACAAGGACATCGCAGAACTCTACGAATGCTTCACATACGATCTGGGCCTTAAGGCGCCGATCTTCGATATGGTCGAGGATGTAGATTACTACTGCTACACATACCCGGGTTCATATTATGTTGCCCTGGATGTCGAATTCTATACGGCGGATGTAAGTGAATACGACGGCAGGATGACCGCTGATGTCTACTATGAAGGAGATCTTATCGCGTCTGACATCACCGTCTCGGTCTACAGTTCATGGATTTGGGTCGAATATGACGAACCCAATTATTACAACCTTGATGACGGTGATTATGAGATCGTCCTCAAGTGCGACGGCTACGAGTGGATAAGCAAGACCATGACCGTCACGAATTATGATGACGGCGGTTCAAGCCCGTCTTCCGGCACTTACGACAGCTCCTTTGAGAGCATAGTCTATTACGGTTATGGTCCGGAAGAGATCGAACTGTGGTCGTTCACGAACGAAGTCCCGGAGATGGTCAATTACTACATGAACCTCAACCCGGACTTTGCATCCGAATACACGGTCAAGTGCTGCGTCCTGTCCACATCCAACGGTTATACGGATCTGCTTGACAACGGTCTTGAAAACGGCGGATCTGACGGCCCGGACATCTATGTCGTTGAAGGCGCAGATGTAATGAAATACTCGCAGGGCTCCATGTGCAATTATGCTATGTCCTATGAAGACCTCGGCATCGATGTTGATTCCGATATAGCAGCTGCCGACATCGCGCAGTACACCGTTGACGTCGGAACCAACCCCAACGGCGCAGTCGTGGCACTCGGCTATCAGGCAACGGGCGGCGCCATGATCTACAGAAGGTCTATCGCGATAGATGTATTCGGCACCGACGATCCGGACGAGATCGCTGAGATCTTCGGCGGCGGTTCGGGCAATTGGGATGCATTCTGGGATGCGGCAGACACACTCAAGGACAACGGCGTATCAGTTGTCTCCAGTACAAACGACATCTGGCAGGTCATCTACGGCTCGACCGACAGCTGGATCAAGGACGGTGCTCTTAATACATCTTCAGACAGATATGAATTCTTCGATATGGCTTACGACCTGTATGACGGCGGCTACACGAACAACAGCGGTTCCTGGACGGAACAATGGTATGCCGACATGAACGGTACCGGCGACAAACCCGTATTCGCATTCTTCGGGCCTGCATGGCTCATCAACTATGTAATGGCACTGAACTGCTATGACACATACGGTGACTGGGCTGTCTGCATTCCTCCCGTAGGATTCAGCTGGGGCGGTTCATGGCTCTTTGCCAACCAGAACACCGACCAGGCTGACGGCGTAAGAGATCTCATCTACTGGATCACGCTCGACACGAGCACGGAAGGCCTGCAGTATCTCTGGGCCAACGGCTGGCTCTACGACAACGGCACTTCAGATACAGTTGCTTCCGGCACCGTCATGAACTCTATCTCCATCGAAAGCGATTTCCTTGACGGACAGAATATGATGGATGTCTATGACGAGTGCAACAAGCTCGCCACCGGCGACTATCTGTCGGAATATGACAGCGTGATCAACAGCGAATTCACCACAGCTGTCGATTCGTACGCCAACCCGTACTATTACATCGATAACTACGGTGACCTTGATGCCGCCATAGATATGTTCGAAGAGAACGTCGAATACTACATTGACTTCTGATCCGGAAGTTAAGTCAGGACCTGAGACGCCCCGCAGTCGATGCGGGGCGTTTTTGCTGCTGAAATGACAATTGCGCAAATATAATTTATAATTAGCAGAGGTGGATAAAGGCAGGTAATGATAATGGCAAACAATCTCGCAAGAACTGTATCTGCAACCGTCACCGGCGCACTCGTGCTGTCGCTTTCTGCCTGCATGTTCGCAGGTCCTAAGAAGGAAGACATTCTGCAGGCGGCGGATACTTTCGCGCAGGCGCTGATCAGCCGTGATACGGAGCAGATCGCAGCGCTTATGGTCGAAGGCGCAGCCAGTGATACCGAAGACACCCTCAACGAGATGTTGGATACTTCGGGATACACCGATAACGATGCTGCATACATCGATGCGGTGGCAGACACTCTCACCTACAAGATCGACGAGGACTCCTTTGATGCCGAGAAGGATGAGGCGTCGGTGGATGTTACTTTCGAGATGACGGATTATGAGGCTGCCCTGGACGGCAGCACATACACGAGCATCGACGAAGTGGTCGAGGCGCTGGAAGCATGCTCGAAGACCAGGAAGGTCACGGTCACGTTCGAGTTTGCAAACGAAGGCGGCAAGTGGCTCGTCTCCAACATAGGCAGCAATGAGTTCGAGAACATATTCGAGTTCTACGGATATATGCCCGACATAAGAGATATCCCGGACCTGGCTTCCCTTGTCCTTAGTTCTGATGCCGTCAATGGTCCCGGATACGTCGAGATGTCCGTCCAGTTCGAAGAGAATGTCCAGGATTACAGCGATCTCATGACATGCGAGGTCATCTGCGACGGAGAGACCGTCCTGACAGACGGACAGGTCTCCTGCTATCAGAACCTTATCTGGGCAGGATACTATGTGGACGGCGATGTTCCTGCAGGCAATTACACCCTGAACGTCTACTGCATGGGTGAGCTTGTAGCAACAGAGTCCGCGATAGTTACGGAAGACGCGGCAGGTCTCAGCGGTCTGGCAGATCCGGTGAACATCACCGGTGACAATTACATCGCCGAATGGAATCTGACTGAGGTCTTTGCAGACAACTACCTCTACTACGAAGGCTACGCAGTACCCCTCGAAGGAACTCTCACGACCAAGTTGTATCTGGTGATCGGCGACGGTCTGTGGAAGCTCACGATACACGAAGATGATTTCATGGAAGCTGCTTATGAGTACCTCGAGCAGAACAGCACGATCCTCATGGCAAGCTACCTGGATATAAGCATAGACCAGGTCGACGACTATGCAGATGAGATCGGCCAGGACGAGTTCGACGAGCTCAAGACTGATGTGTTCGACGGACTCATCGACGGTTTCTTCGACGGGTCAGAGACAGTGGATTACGGCACATATATATACGTCGGCGATAAGCTCTCTTTCTCAAGCTCTCTTGGAATGTCGAGCGACTTCATGGGCGAGTTCGATGACGAAGGCGTGCTTACCACTGACATTGGTTTTGATTCAATTGAATTCTATCCCGAGGAATAAGGGACAACGAAAGGAGACGGAAACATGAAGAACAAGACAAGACTTTTGGCAGCAGCAGTCGCCGGCACGGTGGCGCTCTCCTGCGCTTCCTGCAGCATACTTCCCTTCGGAGGTGCCAAGAAGGAAGACATCATCGAGGCGGCAGATGCTTTCGCTTCTGCACTCGTTAAGTGCGATGCGGGCAAGATCGCCAAGCTCACCAACGAGGACAAGGACAGCGATGCGGTTGCCAAGCTCGAAGAACACCTCGGCGGAACCTACTATTCTGAAGATCAGTATGAAGTAGCAGAAGCGATCGCCAAGACCATCACCTATGAGATCGACGAGGAATCGATCGAGACAGGCAAGGACGAAGCGGAAGCTACGGTAGTCTTCACGATGGTGGATTACGATTCGGTACTTGACGGCGTGGAATTCGATTATGTAACGGACGCACTCACTGCGATCGAGAACTGCAAGGATGAGACCGAAGTCGAACTCACATTCGAGTTCACACTTGAAGATGACGAGTGGCTCGTGTCCAACTTAAGCGACAAGAGCTTCGATAAGTTCTATTCCTTCTACGGCTACGATCTGGACATCATCCCTGACCTCACGGCACTGGTCGATGCCTGGAGTACCTCCAACACTGATACTTATCTGACTCTTGAAGTCGAGTTCTGTGAGGATGTCAGCGAGTATGTAGACGACATGACATACACCGTCTGGCAGGATAATTATATAGCCATGGAAGCGACTCCTTACTATGAGAATATGGTCGTTTTCTGTGACTTCAGCGTTGACGGTCCTCTCGAACCCGGAACGTATGATATCAGCCTTATGTTCCATGACCAGCAGCTCGGATACGGCACCGTCGTTATCGAAGACAACAGCAGTATCGGCGGCGGAACAGGATCAGGCACGGGTACCGGCATTAACGGCTACGGCACGGGCAGCTTCACTCCGTCCATTGACGGCGACATGTATGTTGCAACTGCCGATGCCACGAATGCTTTCGTTGACGGTCTTGAAGCAGAGGGCTTCGACATCGATTTCGAGGGAACGCTCAACGTGGACATCGTAATCGTACTGGGAGACAACGGCGAGTTCGAATTCGCAGCTGACAACAGCACCCTTGCAACAAACATATACGACTTCATGGAAGCCAATATCGATCCGATAATGATGGATTTCCTGAGCGTATCATCAGAGGACCAGCTCGAAGCAACTGCAGAGAGCCTCGGCTTGGACACTTACGACACGCTCAGGCAGACTGTGCTCGATGCTCTCGTTCTTGAATTCGAGGATTATGACTTCGGCATCTATCTCACAGGTACATACACGACAGACGGTGATACGATCTATTTCGAGAGCAGCGATGTCACGAACTTCGAGGGCGAGATGAACTCTGACGGATCATTCACCGTAGATATCGGAGATACCAGCGGTCTGAACAACAACGAGCCTCTCGTATTCTATCCCGCAGATTAAGGAGCAAGCTAATGAAGACAAACATTACTAAGTTATTCTCACTTACCGTCGCTGCGGCAATTACGGCATCCTGCGCTTCCTGCAGCATGATCCCTGTCATGGGCAGCAGCGCGAAAACAGAAGACATCGTCGATGCTGCAGACGCCTTTGCTTCGGCACTTGTCAAATGCGACGCTGGCAAGATCATAAAGCTCACTAATGAAGAGAAGGACAGTGATGCCGCTGAGGATCTGGAAGTATTGTTCGGAAACGAAGATTACACGGACGAGCAGATTGCCATCGCAGATGCAGTCGCAGGCACCATCGAATACGAGATAGACGAGGAGTCCGTCAAGATCGATAAGGACGAGGCATCGGTCGACGTCACCTTCACGATGGCCGACTACGAGGCGGTTCTTGAGGGCGAGTTCTCTGACGTAGACGAGGCGGTGGCTGCCATCTCTGATTGTGACGATACTGCAGAAGTGGAAGTTACTTTCGAGTTCGCGTTAGAGGACGATGAGTGGCTCATCTCCAACCTGGGCGACAAGGCTTACGGCAAGCTGTATTCCTTCTACGGTGCCCAAGTGGAGTTTATGCCCGGATTTGAGATAATGACTTCGTTCATCGACCAGGACGATTATGGCACAACTATCGCTATGACGGTAGCGTTCTCCGAGGACGTCAGTGATTACGCGGACGGTTTTACTTACGACATATACCTTGACGGTGAACTTGCTTATGAAAATCACGAAGCACCTACTATCCAAGAAGAATATATAACCTGCGTCCTTTTTGATTCCAACGGGCTGGAATCCGGCACATACACATTCACTCTGAATTACGACGGTCAGGAGCTCGTTTCCGAATCCCTTGTGCTCAAGAACACTGACTCCGGTTCGGGCACCGCCCCCGATATTCAGGGCGACGTGTACCTCTGTGAAATGGATTTTGGTGATTTCCTGGCAGAATATCTTGTTGATTCAGGGTACGACGTCGACTTGGAAGGCTCGCTCATTATCTGGCTCGAGCTCACACTCTACGAGGACGGTACTTATACGATCATACCGGATGCGAATACTTTCGAGGGCGACCTCGAAGAGTATCTGATAAACAACATGACTGATCAGAACCTGATAGCATTTGCCGGCGTGTCATCCATGGAAGAACTGGAGGAATATGCCGACAG
>JAEEGF012022589.1_pt1 | contig 129863 bp, 95 predicted proteins | sample 9134171 | NCBI WGS metagenome assembly JAEEGF01 (sample SAMN16246542, study PRJNA631951) | gut metagenome | biome: gut microbiome; feature: rumen; material: AP-attached | host: Bos | place: Iran: Karaj | collected 2018-10 | reverse complement strand
GGTTGTTGTCGCCGATGTGGCGGTACCAGCGGTAGGTGCAGCCTTCGGTTTCAGTGGCGACGGTGATGTCGGTGTTTTGTCCGTTGCAGACAATGGTGTCGCCGGAAACGAGAAGTTCAGGATGCTGGAAGACCTCGATATTGACGGAGTCGGTGGCATAGCACCAAACGGTGTCGTAGGTGTTGATGGTGTCGCGTGCATAGAGGCCGTTGTAGGCGCGAAGGATGACGGGGTTTTTGTAGAAGCCGAAGATGTGGTTGAACTCAACATTGTTGCCGCTGTAGTTGCCGATGAATTCTTCGTAAGGTATGGTGTCGGGGGCAGCAATGGTGTCGTTGTAGACAATCCAGTCGCGACGGACGGAGCCGGGTGTGACATCACGGAGGACGACGATTTCGGAGTCGCAGACCTCGAGAGCGGAGGCTTCGATTTTGGTGTCAGGGGGACCGAGGACAAAGACGGTGTAGGTGCTGTCGCTGTAGCAGTCGTGGTCTTGGCGGAAGAAGGAGCGGACTTTGAACTGGTAGGTGCCGATGGAGTCGAACTGGTAGGAGACGCTGTCGCCAATGAGGGAGTCAAGCTGAGCACCGTTGTAGAACCACCATTTGGTGTTGGGGATATCGCAGCCGTCCCGGTTATTGGGGACGAAACTGTTGTTGATGAACATGATTTCGTGTCTGCAGTTCTTGACAGTGTCGACGGCCATGAGGGGTTTGGTGTTGATGACACGGGCATACAACTTGGAGACGAAAGGCTTGGCAGGATCCATGGAAGAGGTCATGTCGCAGCGGAAGACCATATTGTTGGTAAGTTCGCCGGCGCCTTCGCCTTCAGTGACCATGAAGTCTTCAGCGATGCAGGGGTAGGTGTTGTTGGTGCTGGTGAGGGGGGTGAGCCGTGTGAAGTTGATATTGGGGTCGACGGAGGTAAGCGAGTTGATAAAGGAGCCGTCGACGTTGCTCTTGTACCAAACATAGTTGCTGAGGCCATCGGGGGCGCGAAGGGTGTCAAGTACGTTGGAGGAGCCTGCAGGGCAGCCGGAGGCGGCAATTTCCATAGCACGGCAGTCGCCAGCGACATAGCAGTAGCCGTAGTGGCCTGACCATGCGCAGTCACCCATATAGATTTCAATGCGCACACGTTCCCAAAGGTATCTGTTGAGGTTGATGGCTACTTTGTTCCAGTCGCGGTAGAAACCGTTACCGCCAGAACCATTGTATTGGTGCCAGCCATTCACGCCATTGCTTAAACCGTAACTGCTGACAGCGTAGCAAAGGGTGTCGCTGATTTGCTCCCATTGGTGGTTCGTGTTTTCACGGCAAACACGGACGATAAAAGACGGGTCGGCAGCAGTGCTGTGGCCGGGAGCCTGCACCACGATGCTATAGTAAATAAACAGCAATGCGTTCTGCACATTCACGTCCATGGTGTAATAGAGTGCCTCCGCATGGTCGGAGACTTGGCAGTTGCCGAGACGAATGGATCTTACGAATGACGGGTCGAAAGAAGTGGGGCAATAGGGCAGTGCATAGTTCACTGACGGGTCTTTGCCCTGATTGCTACCGGTACCGGGACCATCAGTGACGGACATGATTCGGAACTGTTTGCTGGGGTCAAGATTGGAACCGCAATAGGAGGAAGATCCATTGTCGGAGGTATTGGCCAGCTGACCTGCCGGAATAATGTTTGGGTCCAGACTGATTCCGGTTACTCCTGTAATAGCATTGGGTGTAATTTCAGATTTTGTTCCAACCTGTCCAGAATAGAAACCCACATATTCGCCGAATGTGGAACCTGAGGTGAAGGCTGCAGGGTTTTTGAGTCCCGGACAAGGGGAAATTTGTGCCCGCATCCCTGTTATCAGGAACAAACAAATGATGAGGAATGCTTGTTTTTTCATGATTATTAATGTTTTAATGTTATTTTCCTATAATATTTGTATTCCGTTTGCCCTATAAGACACAAAAAATCGATTTTGTTACGTTTTTTTAACACTATTTATGAATAAATGTTTTTTTGCAGCGTGTGGGCGGTGGCAGACAGTATATGTCGTAGAGCGGGATTTATAAAAAAAACAGCAGAAAAAATGTCTCCTGCTGCTTCCTTTGTGGGAGTAATTGGATTCGAACCAATGACCCTCTGCTTGTAAGGCAGATGCTCTGAACCGACTGAGCTATACTCCCTTGTGTTGTTTTATGAGCCAGATGTAGGTCTCAAAATCGTTTGCAAAGATACGAACTTTTTGCGACATGGCAAATATTTTTTTGCTGTAAAGCCAAAAAAATGTATTTTTGCAAAATGAACATGACAATAATTGAAGCAATGAACAGATTGAAATATACCTTGTTGACACTCTTTTTGACTACAGCTACACTCTTTGCGGGATGCAATGACGATAAGATTCCTGATGATGTGATAGGTGAGGAAAAAATGACCGAATTTATGCAGGATGCCTATCTTTTGGAAGGATATTTTGCGGTGGAGACGGAACATATGTACGACACACTGCATCCCGAAATGATAGCCTCCTACGACAGTCTGTTCACCTCCTATGCTATCAGTCGCGAAGAATTTGAGCACAGCTTAGAGTGGTACACCCGTCATCCAGCCGTTTTGCAACGGGTGCACGACTCCATATTGGCGCGTTTCGACCGCCAGCTGATAGCCTCTCCGTCAGAATAGGACATGAAGTGTTTCGGTTATGATGGGGAGTTGCTACTCTGTTACCGAATCTTTCATTGGTTTCAATTCTGCCTTTCCAACAAATGAATGTGTGGTATCGGGGAGTACAAGGGGGACATATACCAGCCATTGTCCGTTTTCTTGCACTAACATTATTTCGTTCTCAAGGGTTTTTATAGGAGTGTTTTTAGTGTATTTTACGTATGCAGTGTCGTTTTGGATGGCAATATCGTCTATCACGATGGTTGCAGGAGTGTTGGATTTGATATAGTCTTGCGGGGTCATGGGTATCAGTTTGTCGCGAAGGAAAGCAAGGGTGGTTTCTTGCGTCTCTTTTGTAGCATAGGGCATGGCCTCGTCAATTAGATAATTCCCTGTGGCTTGTAGGTATCCGAGGGCATTGGTTCGTATTTCTTTTTTGTCGCTGTTGCATGCGCTAAGCAGAAGCAAGCAGACTACGGTAATCAATGTATAGTATTTCATGTCGTTTTGATTGAATAAATAAGAGTCTGGGATATTCCCCAGACTCTTATTCTGTTATCAGTTAAGAAAAAATTATTGCTTAATAGTGAGGCTACCGTTGCCAGCGGATACGGAACCGCCGCCATTGGTATTGATGGTCATTTTGCCTGCGTCGACCTTGGCTTCACCTTTCTTGCCTTTGGTGGATATGCCGTTGCTCGAGACGGTGGCGGAACCTTGGTTGGTGTTGATAGTCATTTTGCCGGCATCAACCTTCACTTCGGTTTTGGGCTCTTCTTTTTTAGCCTTTTTGGGGGCAGGAGTGGCTTTCTTAACGGGTTCGTCTACAACAACTTCCTCAACGGGAGTGGTGTCGATGACTTCCTCAATAATACTGTCTACTACGGGAACCATAGTGTCAATGGACTCCTCGGGGGCATTATTGTTGTTGCATGCTGTGGCAAAAGCCATGGCAACGAGAGCCAGTGATAAAACCTTAACAGTCTTTTTCATTTTTGTTGTGTTAAAAAGGTTATACACTTACTTTGTTGATTAGCGGACAAGTTTGGCAGTGTTGTGTCCAGCCACTCTTGCCTTGTTAGCGGTCATGCTTTGGTTGATGACGTTGAGAGTGAGGGAACGGGTAGTGCAGTCGCTCCAACTGGCGCCGTCTATCAATTCAGAGGCGTGTGCCATGGTGGCGTTGGCGATGAGGCTGAGGTTCATGGCATCGGCATCGAGGGTGGTGATGTTGAGGGTGATTTCTTTGCTCCACCAGTCACCTACGACTTCGTGGCTGCCGTCTTGATAGGTGAGTTGGAGGAAGTCATCCTCAACGTCAAAGTAATAGAGGTAAGCACCTTCTCTGTGGACTCCTTGGGCATCGTAGTTATGAGAGCCAGTGTAGCTGCCAGTGCTGGGGCTGCCGCCCTGCCATATGTTTACCAGCTGGACAATAGGATATTGGTCGGAAGCAGCATTTGGGGTAGCAGCCACGAGAATGGCGTTGGGGAAATATCTGCAATTAACATACTGGGCAGCCCAGTTGAGGTCACCGAAAGAAACATTTACACCAGCCAACTCTTCGAAATTGGCCATGTAGCTTGCGTTAGCGGTAACGGTAACGATGCGGGGGTTGTTGGAATTGCCGTCGCTCCAGTTGACGAATTTGTAGCCCTCGTTAGCAGTGGCGGTGAGGGTCGCGGTAGCTGCGGAATCGTAGGTGCCGCCGCCGGATACTGTACCATAAGCATCATTGTTAGCGGTAACAGTGATGGTGTACTTGGGGGTTTGGTGTACAGGATTGTCAACGGGTTTCTCGCAGCTGACCATAACAGCGCCAGCAACCAGCATCATGCTGAGGAGTTTAATTACGTTTTTCATGTTTTGTGTTGATTTTAAATTATTTAAGATTGATTTTGTTTATGTATTCCTGTTACTAACATTTTGCAAATGTACGACTTTTTTTATTAATAGCGTTCTTTTATGTATTTTTTAGTATTTTTTTTGATTAGAGTGGGCTTTGGGCATAGTGTCTTATGCTTTTATGTCGAGGGCATCGCGGATGCCGTTGCCAAGGAGCATAAAGGCGAGGACGAGAATCATAATGGCCAATCCAGGCAAGAGGGGGAGGTAGGCACTGTCGAGGAGAATGTAGCTGTAGTTCTCCTTGACCATAGTACCCCACGATGGCATGGGGGGCTGTACCCCTATACCCAGGAAACTGAGGCCGGCTTCAAGGAGTATTGCACTGGCAAAATTGGAGGCGGCCACCACAATCACCGCACCCGATATGTTGGGCAGTATGTGCCGGAATATGGTTCGGGAGGTGCTGATGCCAAGGGCGCGGGCTGCTTCGACATATTCTTTCTCTTTTATGCTGTATACCTGTCCACGCACCACACGGGCAATGTCCACCCACATAGTGAGCCCCACCGCAATAAACACCTGCCAGAATCCCTTGCCCAAAGCAAAAGTGATGGCTATGACTAACAGGACGGTGGGAATGGACCACACCACATTGATGAACCACGTGATAAGATTGTCGACCCATCCGCCATAGTAGGCGGCAAGGGCACCAAGGGTGATGCCAATGAGAAGGGCAATAAGTACGGCAATGAAACCGACCGAAAGGCTGACCCGGCTGCCAATCATGATCATGCTCAGCACATCGCGGCCATACCCATCGGTGCCGAACAGGAATGTCCGGGTATCTTGCTCCACTACCTGGCTGCGTGCCACGCGGCGCACCTGACCGTTGTTGGGCGAAGAGCCGGTATAGGCCTCGATGTCGATGCTGTCGCCCACAACCGTGGTGCGATAGGTGGGGATGGCAGTGTAGTCCAGCTGGCGGCCGTGAATCATGGTGTGCAGGAAATTGTGTTGCTCGGCAGGCAGGCCATCGTCGACATAGGTGAATTCAATGCGCGAAAAAGGCTTGAGGGTGGCCAGTTCGAGATACTGCTGATTGCAGTAAGGGGTAGAGTCGGGGGTGATAAGGTATCCCAGCAAGGCTATGCATACGAAAAACCCGATGACCACAAGGCTGGCCACAGAGAGTTTGTTTCGACAGAAACGCTTCCACGCCATGTTGTTGAGCGAGGTGCTTTGGGATGGAGCCTCCTTTCTGACGAAACGACGGTGCGCGCGGCTGAATATGGCTTGGAAAGTCACAGGGATGTGAGTATGGGTTTGACAGCGGGGACAGATAGGTTAGGATTTACATCAGACCCAGTTCGAGTTTCACTTCGTCGCTGAGATTGTTGAAATCCCATGGTGGGTCGAAGGTGAGTTCTACATCTACAGTCTTGATGCCTTGAATGTAGCCGACCATCTGCTTCACCTCTTGGAACATGTATTCAGCCTCCGGGCAGTCGGGGGCAGTCATGGTCATGAGGATTTTGGCGTTGAAGTCGTCGTCGATGTCTATCTTGTATATGAGCCCGAGGTCGTAGATGTTGACGGGAATCTCAGGGTCGTAGATGTTGCGCAGACAATTGACGATGGCATCGCGGAGGGTCTCTTTGGTGGGTTGCATGGCGGGTATTGCTAATTAAGGGTTAAGAATCGGGGACAAAGGGTCATGATTGCTTCTGCGAGAAAGCGAGGGCGTAGAGCTTCATCTGCTTCACCATAGAGGTGAGGCCGTTGGAACGGGTAGGGGAGAGATGCTCCTTGAGGCCTATCTGGTCAATGAAGGCAAGGTCGGCGTCGAGGATGTCCTTCGGTGTCTGTCCGTCGAGGGCGCGGATAAGAAGGCTGATAATGCCTTTGGTGATGACAGCGTCGCTGTCGGCTTTGAACCACAGACGTCCGTCACGGTGCTCACAACTGAGCCATACGCGGCTTTGGCAGCCTTTGATGAGGTTGCTCTCGGTCTTGTCTTTTTCGTCGATGACAGGGCACTGTTTGCCCAGATCGATGATGTAGGCGTATTTGTCGAGCCACTCGTCAAAGCAGGCAAACTCGTCGATGATGGTTTCTTCTATTTCTTTTATGGTCATTGGTGGAGTATTGTTTTTTTTATAGCTCTTCTATCGGTGCATAGTTACTATTTCGGAGCCGTGTGTATCATTATTGCGGCGATGATGCCAAAGACAGCTTGGGGCAGCAGGACGGCCACAAAGGGGTTGAGGGTGCCAAAGATAGCGTAGACCGTGGAGACCTTCATGAAAACAATGAAGGCAAAGGCAAGGGTGATGCCCACGGCAAGGTGCACCCCTATGCCGCCACGGGTCTTGCGGCTGGAGACCCCCAGTCCGATAAAGGTCATAATAATGATGGCAAAAGGATTGAGCAACCGCTGGTAAAACTCGATTTTTGCGGCCACCACAGTGGTGGAACCTCTCATCTTTTCACGGACAATATAGTGATACAGCTCTGTCGAGTTCATGGTGGTGATGTCGTCCGATGCCCAATTGAAGTCGTCGGGGCTGATGCCCAGTGCGCGTTGCGACTGGCCGCTTCGGCTCAGGTGTTCCTTGTCCCCGTCGATGGTGCGATGCACAAAATCGACGCAATCCCATTTGCCGGTGACAGTGTCATACTGGATGCTGGAGGAGGCAATGCGGTCCACCAGACGGTATTCCTCGTCGTATACATCGCGATGGAAGCGGTTCACCCGGAGGGTCTTGGCATCATAGCTCTCGGCATAGACCTGTACGCCTTGTTTGGCTTGGAAGTGGATATTGTTGAAGTAGCTCTGCTTCCGCGTGTGGATATACTCGCTCTCGAAAGAGGCAAGGGAACGGTTGTTGACGGGGATGAGATAATTGCCGAAAACGAGAACCACAATGGCCACTATGACAGCACCATATAAATAGGGGCGCATGAGTCGCCGATAGCTTATGCCGCTACCGAGGATGGCAATAATCTCGGTGTTGCCTGCCATCTTCGAGGTAAAGAAGATGACGCTGATAAAGATGAAGAGGGGACTATACAGGTTGACGAACCCGGGGATGAAATTAAGATAGTAGCGATAAACAATCTCCCCCAGCGGCGCATGGCCGCCGAGGAAGTCGTCGAGTTTTTCCGAAACATCGAAAGTAATGACGATGACAATGATAAGTGCCATCGCCATTAGGAAAGTCTTCAGGTACTTCAGCAGAATGTACCTGTCAAGTCTCGGCATTGATTTCACTCTTGCCCGATGCCGAATAATTTCTGGAACTTGGTGAGACATTCAAGAACATTGGTCTTGACGTGTATAAACTCGTCAATGCCATAGCCTTTGTACGTATCGACCATTTCTTTTGGGAAACCGGCGAGGACGATGCTCTTCACCTTGCCTTTGAGACCTTGGCAGGCGGCTTCGGTGATTTCGGCATACTCGTCGTCGCTTGAGCAAAGCACCACAATGTCGGCCTTGGCCTCAAGGGCGGCATTGACACCTTCGTCGGCGCTCTTGAATCCGGGGTTGTCGATAATCTCGTATCCGGCCACACCGAAGAAATTGGTGGCGAAACCCGAGCGTGCTTTGCGCATGGCCAGATTGCCGTAGGTGAGCAGGAATACCTTGGGACGGATGCCGCTGCGCTCAGTAGCCAGACGCAGGTTTTCGAAAGCCTCGGCACCACGATACTGGCGGAGCGGTTTGATGGGAGTTTCCTCATTGGTGCATGCACACTTGTTGCAGCAACGGGTCTCCTTGGTAATCTTGTCGCCCATCTTCTCGAGAAGGTTGGGATATTGGTTGGTGCCAAGAATGGTAGTCTTGCGGGTGGCGATGTCCATGTCGCGTTGGGCGGCAGTCTTCTCCACCTCGGTCTGGACATAGCCGTTGGCAATGGCCTTGGCAAAACCGCCCTGCTCCTCAACAGCGAGGAACAGCTGCCATGCATACTGGGCAATGCTGTCGGTGAGGTTCTCGATATAGTAGCTGCCTGCTGCGGGGTCGACAATCTTGTCCATGTAGCTCTCTTCTTTGAGGAGGAGCTGTTGGTTGCGGCCTATGCGGTAGCCGAAACTATCGGACTCCTTAAAGGCAATGTCGAAGGGATTGGTGGTTATGCTGTCGGCACCCGCAATGGCGGCCGACATGGTCTCGGTGGTGGTGCGGAGCATGTTGACGTAGGGGTCGAAGATGGATTTGTTCCAAAGCGAACTGGTGGCGTTGATGAACACCTTCAGGCAGCAGTCGCACTGGGGTTTGTATTGCTCCATGATTTTGCTCCACAGCATGCGGGCGGCGCGTATCTTGGCAATCTCCATAAAGTAGGTGCTTCCCGTGGCAAAATTGAAGACAAGGTTCTTGGCCACATCCTCAAGGGCGAGACCGCAGTCGGTGAGATGAGACACAAGGTCGTTGGCGGAGGCGAGAGTAAATCCTAACTCTTGGACGATGCTGGAACCGGCATTGTGGATATAGCGTCCGTTGACGGCGAGAACACGGAAGTTGGGCAGATTCTCTTTGGCAAAACGTACCAACTCGACAGCCTCTTTATAGTCGCCTTCCTCACCGTTGCGATAGTCGCCGTGGAGAAGTGCACGACCGTAAATGTCGAAATTGCAGCTGCCGTAAACTTTGGCAGGATCATAACCGCCCTCTTTCACCACTTGGAGGAAGAGCTGGAGGGTGTTGAGAAAATTCTTGCTGCAAGTGAAGTTGATTTTGCAAGCCTCTGGATGGATGTCTTTCAGCAGAATCCGCATCTGCTCGACGGTCTCCACCTTGCAGGCGCAGAACCCTAAGGAGTTGGCACCGCGGTTGAGGGCTTCGAGAGCAAGGGCGTTGGCCTCCTCGAGGGTTTCGGCCTTGATGTCCTGCCGGATGTCCCAAACATTATTGTCGGCGTGTTTGCCGCGGGTGTAGGGTGCCTGATCGGGGTTGCTGTTCAGATATTCGAGGTTCTCAAGGTCTTCGGCACGGTAGTACGGCTTCACCTTAAAACCTTCGATGGTCTTCCAGACAAGTTTCTTTTCGTAATCGGCACCTTTCAGGTCCTTATTGATGACTTCTTCCCATTTTTCGGTTGAAACTGGGGGGAATTCGCTGAATAATTTATTGTCTTCCATTGTTTTGTGTCTTTCTATTATCAACAATTAAGCAAACAAAGATACATTTTTTTTTTGAAATGACAAAATATTTCCTTGCGTTGGGACTGGATATTTCCTTCGGAAGGGGACAAAATGCAGTCCGTCGTCGAGCCCAAATCGGCCGCCGGGTTTAGTTTAACCCAAATCAGTCGTTGGGTTAAGCAGGCCTCTGCCAGAGGCCGTTCAGGCGCAAAGTGGGGACATGCGGGATGGAGAGTCTGATAACAACTGTTTTATTCTGATTTCCGTCTCGATGGCCGGTATAGGTTCGGCCGTTCTTCTTCCGCACCTTAGTCCTCAGTTCTTCCATCGTTCTCCCATCGTTCTCCCATTTCAAAAGGAGAACTGAGGTAGAACGGAGGTCGAAGGGTGGGTGAACGAGCGGACTCTGGGCAGTGCGAAAGGGACTTGGGTGCTGGTTGGGGAGGATTCGCGGAAAAAGGTGTGTGGTTGAAGTGGTTGAAAAGGAATGGGCTCAAAGCTATGTGTTCTCCGATGAGCAGGGGAATGACAAATTATAGGTGTCGGGTAAACGTGCCGGAGTGTTAACCCCACCGATGTGTAAATGCCATGCGGGGTTATTGAGACTTTGCCTCTCGAGGCAATTTAATGGCGAGTCGATGGAAACGATGAGATTGTCCAGCGTCGAGGTTGTGGCTGGTTATGTGCGAGGCAGGAGGGAATTATTGGCAAGGCTGGATGCGGGTGCCGTCGGGAGTGATGTATAGGAGGTAGCCTTCGACGACGGGGTGCCCCATGTCGCGGAGGGCTTGGCAATAGTTGAGTACTTGGGTGCGGTGCTCGTCGAGAGGCTGGCCGGTTTTGAAGTCGATGACCCAGACGGCTTGGGGAGTGAAGACAATGCGGTCGGGACGGATGACGCTGTTGCGCCAAGCAATGTTGCATTCATTTTTGGCGGTATGTGCAGGGTTGAAGAAGCGGGCTACGCCGGGTTGTTGCATCATGCGGTGGAGGGTAAGCGAGAGGGCTTGGGTGGTGTCGGGGTCGAGGCGGTTGCGCGAGGCGTAAAGTGTGAGGGCATTGTCCACGTCGTTGCTGTTCTGGACGAGAGAGAGGAGTTCGTGTATTTGGTTGCCGTGGCGGACGGCTTGGTTGTCGAGTTGAGTGAAGAGTTGTGCAGACTGTTCGGCGATGGCTATGCGCGAAGTCCAGTCGGGGAAGAGGGTAGAATGGAGTTGACGGGTGTTGGTGAGGGATTGTTGAGCGGAGGATTGCTGTTTTGGGGTGTTGTTGCCGATGGCACACACATCAGGGCGGACATCGAAAGTGTCGGTACGGGTGTCGAGGTAGTCGGCGAGCAGCGAGGTATAGTCTGTAGTGCCTTCTTTTTTGGGTTTCTGGCAATAGAGAAACAGTTTCTCTTTGGGGCGGGTGAGGGCGACATAAAGCACGTTGATACGATCCATGTCGGACTTGCGTCGTTCGTCGTCGTATTGGGTGTCGAAAAGGGTGGGTTTGCCTTGTGTAGGGTGTACGAGACTGGCGGGTAGCGGCATGTCGGCGGTTGGCTCGATTTGAACCCAGATGCTGTCTTGGAGGTTGCGTTTGTTGAGGATGGGGTAGAGAATGACGGGCGATTCGAGGCCTTTGGCTTTGTGGATGGTCATGAGGCGGACGGCGTCGAGGTCGGTGGCGGTGTTGGTGGAGAGACGGTCTTTCTGTTCGTCGAACCATTGGATGAACTCGGCAAGGTCGTGGCGGTGGCTGCTGGCATATTTGGCCACGATGTTGAGGAAGGTGGCGGTGTAGGCGGTTTCGATGCCGTCGAGTTGCAGCATGCGCAACATCTCCTCGCAACAGTCGTAGAGGCTCAGCGACCGAAGGTGGTCGGTGTCGAGGGTAAGGCCGTCGTTGGACAACAGAGTGTCGAGGTTGACGGGCTGGCGGTGGTTGAGAAAGTCGGTGTCGAGGGTGCGGGAGGTTTTGCCAAGTATGCGTAGATAGAGTACCACGCGGGCAGCGGCAACGCGGTCGGTAGGGTCGATGAGGTATTGCAACAGGCTGCGCATCAGCATTACGGCGCGGCTTTGGCTGAGGAGGAACGATTCGCTGGAGACTACGGGAATGCCGTGGGTGTTGAGATGGGTGGAGATTTCGGCAAGGGTGCGGTTGTCGCGTGCGAGGACAGTGATGTCGCGCAGATTGTGATTCAGGTTGTCGACAAGATTTCGGATATCGGCCAGCATTTCGTCCCAGAGGGGTGTGTGGTCTTTGTCGATGTCGTAGAAACCGGCTTGGATATAGCCGCCTTCTTTGACGGGTTGCTGGTAGAGGCTGGGCTGGGTGTCGTCGCCTATATAAATATTGTGTAGTTCGGGGTTGTCGGCGAAACGTTGGGTGATGGCCCATTCGAAGAACCGGTTGTTGAATTCGACGATGGAGCGGGCTGTGCGGAAGTTGTGTTCCAGTTGTTGGATGGTGCTGATGCCGGGTTGTTCGAGCAAGCGACCGTGGACGGGATTGTCGACATGGGGCAGGGATATGAATTGCCCCACGTCGCCTTGGCGGAAACGGTAGATGGCTTGCTTGCCGTCGCCTACGACAAGAGAGGTGTGGCCTGAGCCGACACCGTTTTCGAGCAGGGGGACGAGATTCTGCCATTGCAGGCGTGAGGTGTCCTGGAATTCGTCGATAAGATAGTTGTAGTATCGGTTGCCGATACGTTCGTAGATGAATGGCGCGGGTTCGTCCTGCACCACTTCGGCTATGCGGTGGTTGAATTCGGAGATGTGGACTAATTCGTTTTCTTTGGAGTATTGGTTGATGAGTTGGTGGAGTTTGTTGAGCAGGGCGACAGAATAGAGGTTTTTGAGCAGTAGCTGGCGGGTGTTGTAGAGCGTTTCGCCGGTGGAGCGCAATTGTTGGATTTGTTCGAAAAGTTGCGACAAGGCGGGTTTTGCATCGGCCAATGCTTGGCGGATGGCGGGAGAGCTTTTGGCACTGCCCAGTTTGTCCCCTTCGAGATAGGCCAGAACGTAGCTGTTGGGTTCGGCAATGATGCCGTTGGCCAGTTTTCGGAAATAGACACCCGCCCCGGAGGAGCTGTGGAAGAAATCGGTGTCGGACAGGCCTGCAGCGACAAAGGTGTCCACCGCTTGCTGTCCAAGGGCTTTGAGCTGCCGTTCATAGGCGCGGTTTTCGGCCACCATGCGGTGGTGAATGTCGCGGAATTGGGGACTGTCAATGTCTTTGAGGAGATTCAGGAAATAGGGGGTCTGCTCTTTGAAGAGCTCTTCGGCAAGGGAGGTGAGCTCATGTTCAATCATGTAGCTTTTGCCGTCGGTCATGCGGCTTTCGGCAAAGTCGCAAAGCATCTCGGTCAATTCCTCTTGCCCTTCGGCACCTGCCAGCGCCATGAGGTCGTCCACGGCACTTTGGATGAGGTTGTCGTTGTCGATTTGTACATCAAAGTTCATGGGCAGATTGAGGTCGTGGGCAAAAGTGCGGACAATGCGATGCATGAAGCTGTCGATAGTGCATACGGCGAGATCGGAATAGTTGTGGAGCACGGCCTGCCTGACGATGGTGGCGTAGCGTTGCAGGGTGTTGCTGTCTAAATGCAGCATGGAGGCGAGGTCGTTGCCCATGGGGGTGTCGGCACCATGGTCGGCGATATTGTCCAGTTCGCGCAATATGCGTTCTTTCATCTCGTTGGCCGCCTTGTTGGTGAAGGTGATGGCCAGAATCTTCTTGAAACGGGAAGGAAGGTCGTGCTCTTGGGCTGAGAAGGCCAAAAGCAAAAACTGTCGGACGAGGGTGTAGGTCTTGCCCGAGCCTGCCGATGCACGGCATATGATGAATCGACTGCTGTCCATAACAAAATGCAAAGATACGCTTTTTTTTTGGAACCGAGAGAGGTGTGGTGGAAGTTTTTTCGAGGTAATGTTAAAAATGCCTTTTTTTTCTTTTTTTTTACATTGAATTGTTGATAATTCAAGAAAAATTGCTAATTTAGCGGTTGAAAAGAGAGGGGTTGAAAACTCTTAAAAAGTAAAATAATAATTTAAAAATCAATAATATGGAAGCAAAGAAAACCCCAAGGGCCGACCTCGAAAATCGCAAAGGTCTGTTTCTTGAAATCGGATTGGTGGTCATTTTGGCTGCTGCCTTGGTCGCTTTCAATGTCCGGTCGTACGAGAAAGAGGTGAAAGAAGTCTCCACCCGTACCGCAGATATTGAGATTGACGCCGACATTATCCAAACAGAGGCGGAAGAAACACCTCCTCCTCCCCCAGAAGAGCCTGAAGTGGTGGCTACAGAGCTCAACGTTGTTGAGAACGACGCTGAAGACATCCACGAAATCGGTATCGTTAATGCAGAGTCGAAAGCCGACGAGGCTTTGGAGTTCACTCGCGTTGAGGTGAAAGAAGAGGTTCAGGAAGAGGAAGAAGAGGTCTTCTTGGTTGTTGAGGAAGATCCCGAGTTCCCCGGTGGATTGGATGCTTTGTCGAAGTTCATTGCTGACAACATCAAGTACCCCCAGCTGGCTAAAGAAAACAACATCACGGGTCGTGTGTTCGTCTCGTTTGTTGTTGAGAAAGACGGTCGTGTGGGTCAGGTGAAGATTCTGCGTGACATTGGTGGTGGATGCGGCAACGAAGCTGTTCGCGTCGTCAAGCTGATGCCTAAGTGGAAACCCGGCAAACAACGCGGCAAACCCGTCCGTACGCAGTTTAACCTGCCCGTCAATTTCGACCTGCAGTAAGCTACCATGCCAAGGCTGGACAGTCTGGCAGATGTAAAAAATAAGGGTTGCCTTCCCTGTTGGCAACCCTTTTTTATGTGAATAGTTATCCCGTCGGGCATGAAGTTTGTAGCTTGCGGGGATACGGTTCTAAATATTCGTCACTTCCAATGCTTGCAATCAACAATCTTTCGGTCCAGTTCACTGGTACCAACTTGTTTGAAAATGTAACTTTTAATATCGCCGACCATGACCGTATAGGTCTGGTGGGGAAAAACGGTGCGGGAAAGTCCACGCTGTTAAAAATACTCTGCGGATGGCAACAACCCGAGACGGGCAGCCTGGTGATTGCCTCGGGTCAGACGGTGGGCTACCTGCCACAAGAGATGGTACCCGATTCCACCCGCACAGTTATTGACGAGGCTATGACCGCCTTCAGCCATATCGATGAGCTGACAGCGTTGCAGCAACGCCTTACCGATGAAATAGCCAATCGTACCGACTATGAAAGTCCCGACTACATTCGGCTGTTGAACCGCCATAACGATGTGACGGAGCAGATTGCCATGCTTGGCGGAGGTAGCCGTCAGGAGCAGACCGAAAAGGTGTTGTTGGGGTTGGGATTCCGACACACCGATTTCAACAGGTTGCTGGCAGAGTTCAGCGGTGGCTGGCAGATGCGTGTGGAGTTGGCTAAACTTTTGTTGCAAAGGCCGGATTTTTTGTTGCTTGACGAGCCCACCAACCACCTGGATATCGTCTCAATCCAGTGGCTTGAGAATTTCCTGTCGAACTACCCTGGGGCTGTGGTTTTGGTGTCGCACGACCGTACCTTTCTTGACAATATCACCACACGTACCATAGAAATCACTGCAGGACGCATCTATGATTACAAATGCCCTTATTCCGAATATGTCATTCAGATGCAGGAACGTCGGGCTTCGCAGATGGCTCAGCTTACTGCCCAGCAACGGCAGGTGGCGCAGATAGAAGCCTTTATCGAACGTTTTCGCTACAAAGCGACCAAGTCCAAGCAGGTGCAGTCGCGCATCAAGATGTTGGACAGGATGGAGATGGTGAAGATTGACGAGGTGAGCACGGAAAGCATCCATTTCCGTTTCCCTCCTGCCCCGCATAGTGGTAAGATAGTGATTGAGGCACAGGGCTTGGGTAAGGCCTATGGCGATTTGCAGGTGTTTGAGGGGGTTGACTTCCTACTGACTTCGGGGAAGAAGGTGGCTTTTGTAGGACGTAATGGCGAGGGTAAGTCGACCATGGCGAAAATCATCGTGGGCGAGATAAATGATTACACAGGCAGTTTCCGTCTTGGAGCACAAGTGCAGGTGGGTTATTACGCCCAAAACCAAGCGGCCATGCTCAACGGCGAGAAGACCGTCTTCCAGACGATTGACGATATTGCCACGGGCGACATCCGTCCGAAGATACGCAACATTTTGGGCAGTTTCCTTTTTGACAGCGAGGATTGCGAGAAGAAGGTCATGGTGCTTTCGGGTGGTGAGAAAGCCCGACTGGCATTGGCCAAACTGCTGCTTACTCCCTCCAATCTGCTGGTGCTCGACGAGCCCACCAACCATTTGGACATGGATTCGAAAGATATTTTGAAGAACGCTTTGTTGCAGTACACGGGTACCCTTATTGTTGTCTCCCACGACCGTGACTTTCTACAGGGATTGACGGAGACCCTTTACGAATTCCGGGACGGAGGTGTTCATGAGTTCAGGGGTGATATTTTCGAGTTCCTTGAAACCAAAGAGGCACAAGAGGCCAAGATGTCTGCTGCACCGGTGTCTGCGGTCGAAAAGGTCAGTGCAGGCAAGATGGCTTATGAACAGAGCAAAGTCCGTGAACGCGAGCTGCGCAAGTTGCGAAGCATTGTGGAGAAGATAGAGAAGGAGATAGAGTCTATAGAAAGCGAGATAGCCAAAAAGGAGGCCATTCTTGCATCGGGCAACTCGCAGGACAAAGACTTCTACTCCAGCTACCAGGCCTTAAAAGACTCGCTTGATGCCAAAATGGAGGAATGGGAAACTGCCACCATTGCTGTTGACGAGTTCCAAAACGAGGTTTAGGAAGCAGTGGCGGCGGCACGGCCGGCGGCATAGCCTGTGCTGAAGGCTATTTGTAGATTGTAGCCGCCAGTGTCGGCATCGAGATTTAGTACCTCGCCTGCAAAGTAAAGGCCGGGTACAAGTCGCGACTCCATGGTTTTAGGGTTGATTTCCTTTGTGTCGACACCACCTTGTGTCACCACGGCAGTGTCGTAGTCGCCGGTGTCGCTGAGGGTGAACTCCACATCTTTCAGGAAATGGAGCAGTCTCTTTCGTTCGGCACCGTTGATTTGGTTCAACCTTTTGTAATATTCAATGTGCAGACGTTTCAGTGCCAGCGGTATCAGTTCGGCAGGCAGCCACAACCTTAGTGCATCGTGGAACAGACGTGTCCCGTTCCCGTTCAAGTCGGCGATCAGCCTGCGGTCGAGGGTCTCGGCCTCTACGGCGGGTTTCAAATCAAGATGGGCAGTAAGCGTTTCGCCGTTATGCAGCATGCGGCTGACAATTCTGCTGGCCGAAAGAACAATTGGCCCATCCAGTCCGTTCTCGCAGAATGTCATCTCGCCAAATCCTTCGAATATCTTTTTCCCTCCGTTGGCGGGATTGGTGATGGTCAGTCCCACATTCTTCAGCACAAAGCCTATCAGCTCCTGGGGTATCTCTTCGTTGCAGGTGAGGGAAACCAGCGACGGCACCTGGGGAATCACGTTGTGTCCGGCTTCCTCGGCCAGACGGTAGCCGATGCCGGTAGAACCTGTGGTAGGGTAGGAGAGGCCTCCGGTAGCAATAATCACCGCGTCGCCCCGGATGGTGGTACCGTCTTGCAGCCTCACTCCATGGCGGTCTTCAGTCAGGCTCTTCACAGCACAGTTTTTGCGAATCTCTACATTGTGCCTGGATTCAAGGTCGTTGATAAGTGCCAGAAAAATGTCGAGGGATTTGCCGCTTCGTGGATAGATACGGTGTCCACGTTCTTCGATTAGAGGCACGTTCCGCTGTTCGAAGAAGTCCATCAGTTGGGTGTTGAACATTTGGGCAAAACAGTTGCGCATCCACTTTCCATCGGGGCCGATGTGGGCGATAAAGTCCTTCATGGTGGCGGTGTTGGTGAGATTGCAGCGCCCCTTTCCTGTGATGCGCAGTTTGCGGCCTGCTTGATCCATTTTTTCTATCAGGATAACATCTGCCCCGTTTTCTGCGGCGGCGATGGCAGCCATCATGCCTGCGGCACCGGCTCCTACAACAACAACTCTGCTCATGTCTTCGTAAAAGTGAAAATATCGGCGGGATGTACGCACAGCACGGGGAACTGTGAGTTGTGCACTATTTGCTGGGCATTGGTGCCGAGGAAGAGTTGAGAGATGATACGGTCTTGTTCGGTATTGATGACCACCAAGTCTGCATCGATGCTTTCGGCATAGCCCAGCACTGCATCGCTATAGTTGGTGTATCTTTGTACCGTGGCCACATGACGAACACCCTCATGATCCAGGAATTCAGCCGTCTGTACCATGTAGGCGCGCAGTTGGGCGGCTTCTTCGGTTGACTCTTGAAGTCCCAACAGATGTATTTCTGAGCCGAAAAGTTTAGCCATCGTTGCTGCAGGCGGGACTTTTTGGCGTGAGTTGACGTTGACACGGATGGGCACAACGATGCGTTCAAGGTCTTTGTGGAAGTTGAAGCCTTCGCGGATGGTCAGAACAGGTACGGGAGCTTCCTGCACAATGCGCACAGCAGTACTGCCCATCCAGTATTTCTCGAACCCCGAAGCGCCATTGGTACCGATAACAATCATAGGTGCATTCTCGTGCCGTGCTTCACGGGCTATCACTGCTGCCACGCGGCCGGAACAAATGTCCCAGCGTACTTTGCCGTTTTTCATTCGCGGCTGGTAATCGATGCACAGTTGCTTCAGCTTCTCCTCGGCCAAGAGGTTCATCACCGTCTGTTGCTCTTCGTCCATGAGCAGTTTTTCGCGTTTCGCCCAGACTATTTTGATGTCGCAATGTATCTTGTTGGCAATGTCTATGGCCAAATCAAGAGCTATATACGAGCCCTTTGAGAAGTCTGTTCCTACAATTATTGATCTCATTTTTCTACATATTTTATTGTCTGTTACTATAACGCTGTTACATCCTTTTTATTATCATGCAGGACAGAAAAAATATCTATGTGACATTTTTTTTGTAATTTTGCACACTCAAAGGCTCTTTTGAATGAACACGAATTTAGACGCTACAGGCCACAGCCAAACGACACAGGAACGCGAGGTGGAACGCGCTTTGCGACCCAAGGGATTCGACAGTTTTGCCGGACAGAGGCAGGTGCTGGACAATCTCCGCATCTTTGTAGGTGCCGCCAAACAGCGTGGCGAACCCCTCGACCATGTGCTTTTCCATGGGCCACCCGGCCTCGGCAAGACAACGCTCTCCTATATCATCGCCAACGAACTGGGGGTAAACATCAAGATGACCTCCGGCCCTGTGCTTGACAAACCGGGCGATTTGGCCGGTATGCTCACATCGCTCGACACCAACGATGTCCTCTTTATTGATGAAATCCATCGGCTCTCCCCTGTTGTAGAGGAATATCTTTATTCCGCCATGGAGGATTATAAGATTGACATCCTTATTGAATCCGGCCCCGCAGCCCGCAGTGTGCAACTTAATCTCAAACCTTTCACACTGATAGGTGCCACCACTCGCTCCGGCATGCTTACGGCTCCTTTGCGTGCCCGTTTTGGAATTAACTGCCGTTTGCAGTACTACGATGCCGAGACATTGGCGCATATTGTCAACCGTTCCGCAGCCCTTTTGCAGGTCAAAATCACTTCCGAGTCGGCATTTGAGATTGCTCGTCGCAGCCGTGGCACTCCCCGTATTGCCAACCTCCTTCTTCGTCGTGTCCGCGATTTTGCCCAGGTGAAAGGCGACGGCACCATCACACTGGATATTGCACGCTATGCTCTCCGCGCGCTCAATGTGGACAGCAACGGTCTTGACGAAATGGATCTCCGCATCCTCAGCACCATCATCGACAAGTTCCGTGGGGGACCGGTGGGCATCAACAACATCGCCACCGCCGTGGGCGAAGACGCAGGCACCGTCGAGGAGGTGTACGAGCCCTATCTCATACAGGAAGGCTACTTGCAGCGCACACCCCGTGGCCGCGAAGCAACCCCGTTGGCATACCAACACCTCGGCAAACTGAAAACCGACGGACAACAACAGCTATTAGACCTATAACTCCTGTAGGGTCAATTCTCGTTCCTGCCGTCATTGGAAGTAAAATGAAATAACAACAAGATATGAGAACACTGATTAAGAATATCAAGGAGTTGGTGCAGGTGGAACGCCAGCCCAGGCTCCGCGTCTGTGGCAAGGATATGGCACAGATGGAAACCATTAAGAATGCATACCTGATTATCGAGGACGACAAGTTTGCCGCCTTTGGGTCTATGGATGAACTGAAAGAGACAAATGCAGACATTATTATCGACGCTACTGGGCGCATGGTGTTGCCCTCCTTCTGCGACTCGCACACCCATCTTGTCTATGCCGGCAGCCGCGAGATTGAGTATATCGACAAAATCCGCGGGCTTTCCTATGAAGAGATTGCCAAACGCGGAGGCGGAATCCTCAACAGCGCCAAGCGTGTGCAGGAAGCTTCGGAAGAACAGCTCTATGAGGATGCCATGGGGCGTCTCGAACAGATGATATCCTTTGGCACTGGTGCCGTGGAAATCAAGAGCGGCTATGGCATGACCACCGAAGCGGAAATGAAGATGCTGCGCGTCATCCGCCGACTGAAAGAAACTTCACCGCTCACCATCAAGAGTACACTTCTCGGTGCCCACGGCATTCCCATGGAGTATCGCGGACGGCAGGAAGCTTTCGTCGATTTGGTTATCGACGAAATGATTCCACAAGCAGCAGCCGAAGGCCTCGCCGACTATATCGATGTATTTACCGACCAGGGGTTCTTCACCGTCGAGGACACCGACCGTATGCTTGATGCAGGTGCCAAATACGGACTGCGTGCCAAGATACACGCCAACGAGCTGGCCTATAGTGGCGGCATACAGTGTGCTGTGCGCCATAATGCCCTCTCATGTGACCACTTGGAATATACCGGCGATGCCGAAATAGAGGCTCTCCTCGGCTCCGAGACCATGCCTACGGTACTTCCCGGCGCCGCCTTTTTCCTCAATATGGTGCATGCCCCCGTGCGCAAGATGATGGATGCAGGTCTGCCAGTGGCTATGGCATCGGACTGCAACCCAGGCTCCAGCCCCTCTTGCAATATGCAGTTGATTCTCTCCTTTGCCTGCGTCAACTACCGCATGCTGCCTGAAGAGGCCATCAACGCCACCACCATCAACAGCGGCTACGCCATGGGTGTGAGCGACATGCTCGGCTCCATAGCCGTTGGCAAGCGTGCCAACTTCTACATCACCACCCCCATACCGACCTACGAATATCTGCCTTACGCCTATGGCGAGAACAAGGTGGCTCGCACTTTCCTTAACGGCAAAGAGGTATGATAAGAGTAGAAAATCTCAACAAGTCGTTCGGCTCTCTGCAGGTGATTCGTGACATCAGTCTCACTATCCAGCAGGGCGAGCTGGTGAGCATCGTAGGCGCTTCCGGGGCAGGGAAAACCACGCTGTTGCAGCTGCTTGGCACCCTCCTGCGTCCCGACAGCGGCCATATATACTATGACGATGTGGATGTTATCGGCTTTGACGAAAAATCCCTCTCCCGTTTCCGTAACCGAAATGTGGGTTTCGTGTTCCAATTCCACAACCTCCTGCCCGAATTCACCGCCTTGGAGAATGTCTGCATGCCCGCTCTCATTGCCGGGCGCAGCATGGAAGAAGCCACCGATGAGGCCATGAAACTCATTGACTTTTTGAACGTGTCATCGCGTGCCAGCCACAAACCGGCACAACTTTCAGGTGGTGAACAACAGCGTTTTGCTGTCGCCAGAGCCTTGATCAACCATCCTGCCGTAGTGTTGGCAGATGAGCCTTCGGGCAACCTCGACACCCGTCATGCCTCTGAACTCCACGACCTTTTCTTCCAGTTGCGCGACCAGTATCGCCAAACCTTTGTCATTGTAACCCACAACACAGCCCTTGCCGCCAAGTCCGACCGTCAGATAGTCCTGCGCGACGGACAAGTGGAAAAACAATAGTCCGTCATTTTATTAAATCAATAAAATCTAAAACCATGATACAGAAACATAGCACCCCTACAGCACCAACCGAAAAGCAGACGTCAACCGCCATCTATGGTCTGCGTCCCGTCATCGAAGCTATCGAAGGCGGTACCCGTATCGACCGTGTCTTGTTGCAAAATGGTTTGACGGGTACGTTAGCAGGAGACCTCAAAGGACGGATTCGCGACAAAGGGATTCCCTTCCAATTTGTGCCTGTCGAGAAACTTAACCGGTTGGCCAAAGGCAACCACCAGGGCGTAGTGGCGCTCATTTCTCCCATCAAGTTCCATGATGCTCTCGACCTTATCCCCTCGTTGATGGAGGGCGAAAAGGCACCGCTGGTGTTGCTGCTCGACCATATTACCGATGTCCGTAACTTCGGAGCCATTGTCCGTACAGCCGAATGTGCCGGGGCCGACACTGTCATCATCCCCGACCACGGCAGTGCCCAGATTGGCAACGACGCAGTGAAAACCTCGTCGGGAGCATTGCTGCGTGTGCCTGTTTGCCGTGAGAACAACCTGAAAACCGTGGTTAATCTGGCACGCCAATGCGGCATGCAGGTCGTGGCCGCCACCGAGAAGGGGGCTTCGGACTATCTTGAGGTAGACTTCACGAAACCTACCTTGTTGATTATGGGTGCTGAAGAAACAGGCATCAGCCCCGAACTGCTAAAACTGTCTGATGTCCGAGCCAAACTGCCAATACTGGGACAGGTACAGTCGCTCAATGTCTCGGTCGCGGCGGCAGTCTTCATGTACGAAGTGCTGCGTCAACGCCGGTAGCGTTACGCGGCCGCTAATAGTCGGCAGATTGTATCTGCTGGATTTCTACGCCACACACATGTGTCACGAGGGTGCCGAGTGCCCACGTCGCAGATGTGTGTGGCTTTTTAATAATCCCTCTCACATTTGTGTATCAGCGCGATGGAAGAATGGCGTTTCTTAAAGTGTTGATAGACAGTTGTATGGAAACCTCTGCATGGTCTTTCATCCGCTCATCCATCCTCATTTCTTGTATCCATATACCATCAGTTATCCTTTTGCGATGGGAGAACGATGGGAGAACGATGGGAGAACTGAGGAGGAAGGAGCGACCCAAGGGCATCCGAAGATTTGATGGCCGGGTGTTAAGGGATAGGGCATGAGTTTGGGCCGACAAGAGTTAAAAAAATATAAAAAACACATGCTTGGGGGTATCCAAAACGGGGGGAAAGACTCTATATAGTGACACGGTTTTTTTGACCGGAGAGAAAGAGGTGCAGAGGGCATGCGAAAAGTGGGGTGAAAAGGGTGCAAAAAAGAAGGTGCGGAGGAGGTCATGAAACCGATGAAGAAAATAAAAATGGAGTATAATGAATAAAAAAAGTTGGCAATTCGGATTTTATTCGTAAATTTGTAATCTCGAAAAATCTACATTCTGGCCATGGAATGTGGCTTTTTGGAGTGTGTAAATAATTGTTTATGAAATAATAATATAGATACTAATATGAAGAAAAGATTTTTCCTCGTTGGACTGATTTTTGCGTTATCGACGCTTGTTTCACATGCACAGATAACCGAAATTTACAATCAGGATTTCGAATCGGGTTCACCCGTGACGTATACTACGTCGAGTAATACGCAGGTGACCTATTCGACCAATATTGTGTCGGGTGGAAGCCGTTCTCTCAAGTTAATCCATACACAATCACAAGAACAATGGATTGAACTTGACACGATTGACTTCTCGGACAATGCTAACTGGCATTACTATACGCTTGAATTTATGCATATTGCGTATGTTAATCCCAGCCAGGCACCGTTTTCTGAGCGTGGTCAGGTGGCTGTAGTTCAGGTGAAGCGTCCAGGCCAGACTGCATGGACCACATTGAACAGTACCTATTACAATATGAATGATGGAGGTAGCGCAAGTTTCGCTTCGATTGGCTGTTTCCATAATCGTTTGTATTCTGATTGGCAGACCTCGAACATCAGCAATACCATGTGGAAAAAGGAGCGTTTCGATTTGGATAATTTTCTCAATAGTGTTGATATCACAAACAAGAAGGTAAAGGTTCGTTTCAGTCTCTGTCAGAGAGAAGCGGCTACGGGATCAGACGCATGGTATATTGATGATATCAGGGTGCGTGCATCGAACCAAGCCATAGTCACACCGATTATTTCGATGATTTCATTCCCCGACGAGTTGAATTATCCCAGCAGCCGTGGTGCGAAAGTTAAAGCCAAAGTTACCACCACTGTGGCGCAGGGTATTAATAGGGATTCGGTTTATGTTGAATATAAGGTCGGCAACAGCAATGACGTGCTCCGTGCTTATTTGAGTCCCACCAGTACGGCACATGTATATGAGGGGCGTATTCCTTTCTATGGTTTCGATACGCTGATTCACTATCACCTTGTAGTAAAGGACTCGACCACGAACAGAAATACCGCATATTATCCCAAGAACTCTACGCAATGGATTACGTACAGGTGTGTCAGAGGTAAAACCAATACGGGACAGCCGCAAGGCCTTCAGACAAATAATAATGTATTCCCGTTCCCATACTTTTCGAATAATAAGTCGGAATTTGTTTACGACAGTGTGACGATGGCGGGGATGGGATTCGGTCCGGGTTATATTAAGAACTTTAGATTCATAATTTCATCCAATACGACCAATGTCACACGTAACCGCCTTCAGATAAGGATGGCCAACGCACCAAACAGCAGGCTGGTCACAGCGGAAGATATGTCCTTTACCAACACGGCTATGCAGGTGGTTTTCGATTCGGTTTTTTTGTTGGAGCAGTGTGCCCCGAACAGTTATAAGATGATAAACCTGCAGGATACGTTCTTCTATGCCGGTAGTGATTTGATAGTGCAGTTCCTTTATGACAATCCGGTAAACGTGGCTGCTACGACAGTGAAGCATATCCCGACACTCAATAATAAGCAGTCCCTTTATACCAATGGATACGAGCCTAACATGGAAATGTCTGTATTTTCGGGTACGGGTTTCCAGCAAGGTACAACTGCCAATATCAAGCCATATGTCCAGTTCTATGAAACCAAACATTTGCCTTTGATATACGACTGCGGTGTTTCGGCATTGGCCTATCCAAGCTATGACCAGCCCTGCAACCATGGCACCGACTCGGTTGTGGTTTGGTTGAAAAACTATGGTGTGTCTCCCATGAATGCAGTCCGTATATGGTATCGCATCGACAATCAACCTCCGGTTTATTACGACTGGCAGGGTAGCCTGAACAGCGGCGACAGTGTGCGGGTGCACCTCAATGACAACCAAATCTTCAATGTGGGTTATCATACTATGCGTGCATGGGTGGACGATACGATAACTGTAAATCACGTTAATTTCCGCGACCATGAGCCTTATAATGATACGGTCTTTTCGCCCTTTGCCGTGTGTGATGGACCATACAATGGTGTGCGTACCATCGGCAATGGCGCCAACGATCATTTCACTTCGTTGGATAACTGCCTCTATGTGCTGAGCCGTTGCGGTATCGACGGTCCTTTGACCATCAAGATGCCTGCCGGCAATTATGGTCTCACCAAGTTCCCTTATATTCCCGGTACATCGGACACCAACAGGGTTACATTTGAACCCGCTACACCGTCGGCTGTTGTGTCGTTCCGCCGTCCTCACGGTGGCGACGGTGCCATCACATGGGTTCCGAGTTTGGTCGACCTTCAAGATGCTCGGGGTATACATTTCCGCAATATCCGGTTTGTCAATGGTCTGAGCTCGGACAATGCTTGTCTTGTGTTGGCTCAGTTGGGCGAAGGAAGTACCTATTGCTTGTTTGAGAACTGCACTTTTGTAGACAGCGGTACGGTTTATGGGTCGTGCGACGCTTTGTTGCAGGCTGAAGGATCGGATTCGGTAGAGATAACCAACTGCCTGTTCTATGGCGGTCAAGTAGGTGTAGGATTCAGAGGTACTGCCCTTGACGACCGGGCTTCGCACAACGTGATTCATTTCAACGAGTTCAGGAATCAGGTGAATACGGCTATCAGTGTTGTGAACCAGGATGCAGTCGAGGTGGACAGCAATGTGGTTAACGATGTTCGTACCAATGCCAGTTATACTGTGTTGGGACAACATATTTATAACGGCAGCCGCATCACCCGCAACAAGGTTCATTCGAACAAGGGTTCCAGTTGTATCGGTGTTTCTGATATGCATGGTACGGCCACCAATTACTCCGTTGTTGCCAACAATATGATGGTGTCGCTGTTTGACGGTACCACCAATATGCTTACCACCCCGTTGAACATTATCAGGGGTTCGTATTTGAAGGTGGTGTTCAACTCGGTACGTATGAATTCGCCCGATTTTGTGAATGTGGCTGCGGCAACACTGGGTGGTGATACTATCAGTAATATCTATTTCCAGAATAATGTTATCACCTGTTTTGATACAACCAACTATGCATTCAATTATATGCCAGGTGACAATGCCGGTAGCATCCATGTCGACCACAACTGTTACTATTCGAAGAGCGGTGTGTTGAATAAAATGTCGAGTATCAGCTACTTCAACCTCAATGGTTGGCGCAATGCCCTGCCTGCCGATGTAGGTTCAGTGTCGGGTGATCCTATCTTTACCAATGGCTCTGCTGTCGACCTTCGTTCTTTTAGCGATTTGTTGCGTAATATTGGCGTTCCTGTACCGGAGGTGACTATCGACATATTCGGTACAACACGTAATGCTACAGCTCCCAGTTTGGGTGCTTACGAAGTCTCGGTGCTTGCCATTGACTTCTCTCCCGTTGAGTTTGTGTCCCCCTTGCCTGATTATTGCGGTGCTCCTGCCAGCATTCCCGTCGAGGTTGCTATAAACAATACAGGTAATGGCAGCTATACTTATAGCAGCAGCACGCCGATTACGGTTTTCTATTCGATTGACAACGGGCCTGTGCAGAACTTTGTCGTTTCGCGCGACTGTGGACCGCAGGACACTATTCATTTCCTCTCCACCCGTACCATGTCGCTGCCGTCGGGTCCCAATAATTCCGATAAGACCTATACTATTAAATGGTGGGTGAAGTGTGGACTTGACCCCGATGACATGAACGACACATCTGTCTATACAGTTGTTTCCCGTTATGCCGCTCCTGCCCCCACAACTATTAATATGAATGTCCCGTACTTCACCACTGCTACAATCACGCCTACAAGTGGTATCAACACATGGCCTGTGAGCTACTACACTTCTGGTAATGGACGTCAGCAGCGCAGTGGTATCTCGTGGTATCATTCATTGTCTGATTCGGCCTATTTCTTCTATGGCCCAACCTATACGACTGGACGTCTGTATGACGACACCACTTTCTATATTTCGCAGAAACGTAATCTCCCCTTGGTGAAGATTACTGAGGTGCAGGTAAGCCGTGCCAATAATGTGGTAGGTGTCACCAACCCCATGCCTTCTTACATTAATGCCCAGACTAATTTTGCTGTCGAATTGACCAACTGCGGTGACTATCCTGCTAACTTGGAGGGCGACTCTGTCATCATTGTGCAGACCAATGCTGCTGCAAAGATTTGGCCGCTTCCCAATATCACGCTCCAACCAGGTGGCAACCTTGTGCTACAATACAGGTCAGTCAATAATGTCACCGTCGACTCTACCCGTACTATTTATGTTCCCAATTCCAGTTTGGCATCAGGTACTCCAGCTTACAACGCCAACTTTGCTGTCATCTACCGCGACGGAAACGGTATTGCCGATGCAGTCCCGTTTAACTCCGTCATCACGGCCACTTCCCAACAGTCGATTAACTGGGGCAACCAGCTTGTTCCTGCTGCCGTTTGGCAGGGTGCAGCCATCAATCTGGCTCAAGGTGCCAGCCAAGCCACACCTCCTGTCAATACTCCCACCGCTGGTGCCCGCCGTATAGCATGGCCTACGAATGCCGCCAATGCTTCGCCTACCGCTACAGCCACCTTATGGCAAGTGGCAACCAACGAAAACCCGATGCACCTTGGCGAAACTGAGACCAATCTGATTCGTTACTATGATAATGGTTGTGAGGGTCTGCGTGCCGAAGTCAATCTTCATGTCATCAATAGACCTTCTGTTGACCTCATGGTTGACAACCTTCAGGTTGCCGATGGCTGTAACCTCTCCACCCAGGAAAATGTCACAGTCGATTTGCATAACTATGGTACACAAGCGGCATCCTCATTTGTGGTGAACTATAGCCTTAACGGTGGTGCCACTGTTGCATGTAGCGACACTATCAGTGGTCTCGTGGCAGGTGCTGACACCACTCATACATTCTCGAACACCATCAATATGCACATGCCTCACGATTCATTGTTCAGCGTGCTGGTTTGGATTGAGTCCTATGCTTCCGACAGCTATTCTGCCAACGATACCGTGAGAGGTGAGTTCCTTTCCCGTTTTACTCCTGAGATGCCCGTTGTAACCACACCTCTGAGCACTGACTATAACACAACCCTGACCCTCGTTGCAGGAGGTCTCAATAGCTCAACAGGTGCAGTTTGGTATGATGCAGACCATAATGTTGTAGACACCACTCTGGGCACTTATGTCACTCCTATTATTTACCATCCCGACACATTCTTCGTACAGTCGATAGGCCGTGTTGATGTTACCAATACGCATGTCGGCAATTTGGCTTCTGTGACAAGTAATAACTTCCCCTCGCCCTACAACCCCAAGACCCGTTATGTCAAAGAGCAGTATCTCTATACCGCTGCCAGTATCAATGCTGCCGGTCATGGCGCTGGTGACATCAGCTCTCTGTCTTTCTTCCTTGAGTCATTGGGCAACAATGTCAGTTCCTTCAATTACTCATACTACACCATCAAAATGGGTACCACTAATCTCAGTGTTTTCCCCAATGGTAACTATGTTACAGGTTTGACCACCGTCTATTCTGCCACCAACCTTTCGTTCGATCAAAGAAATATCGGTTGGGTACACCATAAACTTGACTCAGCCTTCCATTGGGACGGAACCTCTAATATTGTCATTGAGGTGACCCGCGCCCTTGATCAGGCAGGTATGACTGGAGGTGCCAATACACGTTTTACTGCTCAGCCCAATACTGTCATTACCAAACAGAACAATACTACAGACCAATCCACTCAAACCAGTGGCACCAAAGGTGGAAACCTTCCTGACATTACCTTCGGTTTCCTTGAACCCCGTGGTTGCACAGGCCCCGAAGCCATGATCGTCATCAATGTCACCAATGTACCAGACACAGATGCAACCATTGTTTGGCCTGCAAGTCTCGACACAATGTCGATGGCGTCATGTGATACAATTGACCTTAACGTTGTTATCGACAATCATGGTAATAGCAACATCAATAACTACACGCTTCGCTATAAGATTGATAATGGACCATGGGGTGAGACCACAGGCTCCGCAAACAATCTCCCGTTGGGCTATCAGCGAAATGTCCACTTGCTCAGTACCCTCCTCAATCCTGGACGCCACACCGTCATTGCTGTAATCCATATTGAGGGTGATAGTATTGCATCCAACGATACAATCCGTCGTACCTTCAATGTCCGTTTCTGTGGTGGCAATTATATTGTCGGCGCTTGTCCGGGTAGTATCTTCCCCACCATTGCTGCAGCTGTTGACACGTTGGTCAATGCAGGTGTGGCAGGTCCTGTAGTCTTTGAACTTTGTAACCAGACTTTCCAAGAGCAGGTCAACATCGGTACTGTCACTGGTATTAGTGCTACAAACACTGTCACCTTCCGCACCTTGCCTTCTTCTCAGGCTCAGGCCATAATATTGCATACACCTACAAATGCCAGCAATTATGTCATGCAACTTGAGAATGCCAAATACATTACTTTCCAGAACCTCTATTTCTATGCCAACTATAACTCGGGTTCCGGCAACAATGTCTTTGCCAATGTCATCAAGGTTAACGGATGTGAATCGATACGTTTTGTCAGCTGTACCATCCGTTCCAAGGCAACCACTGGTAGCTCCACCAATGCCAACCTTGTCCTTCTTGGCGATAATAACCACTACATCTCTATTGACAGCTGTGCTCTCGATAGCGGATACTACGCCATCCGTTCGTTGAACAACACATATAGCGACAATATTACCATCCGCGAAAACGTCATCACCAACTTCTGGTTCCAGGGCATTCATCTTCGCAATACCGACACTGTCAATGTCTATCACGACAGTATCCGTGCCGGTTGTCAAGTGGCAGGTAAACCGCTCACTGGTGTTTATGTTGCCAACGGTCGTCGAATAAGCGTGCAGCGCAATTCCATTTACCTGGTTGACCAGAAATCGGGTGGCAAGCGCGGTATTGTTGTCAACAACTGTAAAGGCTCCAATATCGACCGTGTCGCCATCTATAATAATATGATTTCACTCCACGGCACGGGAGCAGCCTCCCTCTCTTCATCAGGCATTTGGGTCGATTCTCTCTGCCGTCATGTCAATGTCTACTTCAATACCGCATCGCTCTATGCCGGTGTCACCCAGGCTGGCACACGTGCATTCAGCTGTCAGAACTCTTCCAACGTTCATGTACTTAACAATATCTTCGACAACAGGAGTAAGGGCTATGCATACTATGTTGCCATCGATACCTGTGTGACGAATTCGAACTTCAATGTATACTTCACCAATGCTGAGCTAAATGAGAATAACGGTAGACGTATCTTTGCTTATTGGGGCGGCAACGATTGCAACAATATCGACAGTCTCCGGAGATATAACAACCGTGAAGCCAACTCCAAGGAAGAACGTCCTTTCTTCTTCAGCGACGATTGTCTCTATCTCACCCTTGCCCAGTTTGCAGGCGATGCCCAGTACAATCCCGATGTCACCACAGACGTCTTCGGAAAAATCAGACCGCAGATTCCTGCTCCCACCATTGGTGCTTACGAGTTCCACCGTCTGGCTCACTCCATCTCCATTGCTGAGATCAACAAACCTATCCTGCCGGAAATTACCACCGGAGCTAATCCTCAGGTATACAACATCGAAACCGACTCCATACCTGTGCATATCCAGATATACAATAATGGTGATGCACCCGAAAACAATGTCTCCTGGTATGCTTACATAGCCGATGTCTATCCGGTACCCACTTCCGAAACTCGTCACATCAACCGTCTGCCCCTTCGCACCCTTCTCGAGGACAGCGTCATGGTGCCCTCACCTCTTGGCATCATCGATACTCAAAAGATTGTAGTCGTTCTCGAGATTGGTCCCGGTGTCACCGACAACAATCCTGCCGACAACATCGACACCGCCCTCGTCTTCATCTACCCGGCTTACGACCTCCAACTTGTCTCCATTGCTGTCGACAGCACCGTCGATCCTCTCCATTGCCGCATGTATCAGGTGCCTCTTCGCTACACCATTCGTAATGTGGGTAAGAAAGACTTCCCCTCCGACTTCCAGTTCACGCTGGGCTACGACTACTATGCTCAACAGTCCGGTTCGCAAACCCTGCCCAGCTTCCCCAACATCCCCGGTGCCAACAACCTTGATCTCCGCACCTTTGGAGTACCTCTGCCTGTCGGAATCACCACTGAAATCGTCAATACTGCCGATTCACTGATTCAGCCCAACCTTTATCCCACGGGCTATATCGGAGACATCACCGTCAAACTCCGTGGCTTCATCCATCACGAAAATGACCAGAAGCCCCTCACCGACACCACCAACTACATCAACATCACATCCAACCACACACCCGAGATGCCCATACCACACGACACCATGGTCGACTATGGCACCTATGCGAATTTCTGGGCCACCCAAAATGCCAGCCGCACCATTCGTTGGCATCGCGATACTGTCAGTGGCAACTTCTTCTACAATGGTAATAACAACTACGGCCGTTCCACCCACTGGAGCAACACACCTCAGTACTTCCACGACTCCACCTATTACCTCAGCTGCCTCAGCACACGCAACTGTACCAGTTACTATTCATCAATCAATGTCGGTATCAATCCGCCGCTCAACTACGACGTGTCTATCTCCGAGGTGCGTTCGCCAAGAGGCTCCGGTCGTGTCTATCTCGAAAAGGACACCGTAACCCTACGTGTTGTCAACTATGGTAGCCAACCCATATCCAACATCCCCATTGCCTTCAAATTCATGAATGCCAATGGACGTGTCACCTATCTCGAAGTCCACGACACTGTCCGAGCCACCATCCCCGGCCGTGTCGGCGACAATGTCCACTTCTTCGACTTCTCCTTCGATACCGCCTTGCTCCAAATCGGACAGCCGCTCAGCAGTGTCGCGTTTACACTCAATGCCTGGGTCTATCATCCCGACGACCAGCAGCGGGGCAACGACACCTTGCGTTATGTCCACAACTTCCGTTCCCTCCCCGAAGCCGTCTACGACTCCATTAACAAGTACATACCCACCTCGGTCGATGGTTTCGACATCTCGCGTGTCTCCTATAATGAACTCGACAACATCATGCCCGACATGATTGGCTACGACCATCTCTGGTTAGGCAACTACAATGCCAACAATGCCGAGGTCCCCACTCTCTTCATGCGTCGTGGCACTCAGGACACCCTCACTATCGAGGTGGCCAACAACCGCGACGAGCTCGATTCCAACACCGCTGCCACCCTTTGTGTGGCCATCGACTACAACCGTGATGGTGACTACGACTTCGAAGGCGTGGAGAACCTCACCAAGACCGCCCTCGCCAAGGCCGCCAAGGTGCGTAGCCGTCGTGAATACAAGCTGCCTCTCACCATTCCCGAATATGCACACTACGGCTACATGCGTATGCTTGTCTGGGTACATGGCGACTCCACAGCTTATATCAATGGTCCTCATCGCGCATCGTCGCACGACAACGGCCAGCTCCAACAGTACCTCCTCTATATTCAGGAAGATGTTGAGGTCGACTCCGTCGATGCCGCTCTGACACGTGTTGTCACCCCCCGCAACCATATTGTGACCGAGAACACCCATCGCGTCAGCATCATGTTGGCCAATAAGGGTATTACTCCGCTGACATCGGCTTCCATCAGCTACAACTTCAACGATTACAATCATGCCGAGCAGACAGGTGTCATCAACTGGTCCGGCAACCTTGAACCCGGCATGAGCACTGTTGTCCAGCTTGACTCCATAAACTTCTACGAAGGCACCACCGACCTCCTTTGTTCCGTCACCGTCGATGGCGACACCATCCATCCCAACAACAATTTCCTCCACTATCGCTACCATCGTTACTATGTCGTCAGACCGCGCTACATCGATAGTTTCGACCATCCCATTGACAAATGGTATGCCCCTGCCGGCTACAATGCCTATACGCGCAACTATTTCGAGCGCGGCATTCCTGCCAAGTCCAACATCTCTGCTGCCTACTCGCAGCCCAATGCTCTTGTCACCAGCACCACCGAAACCATTATCACTGGTAAACGGGGCAACCGAAGTGTCATTTATTCACCCATGATCGACCTCCGACTCATCAAGGCCGACACCGTTGAAATGCTTTTGTGCAAAAACATGGCCGAAGGTAGCCACCTCGTCATGGAATACAAAAACTACGAAGGCAAGTGGATCACCCTCGATGACGCCGGTGCCCGTTGGAGTGCTGGTGTTACCGACAACCCCAGCTGGTATGATGAGCAAGATGGTTGGACGGGTAACACCCATCCGGGCGAATTCGTACATGTCTCCATTGCCACCAAGCCCCTCAGTGGTGACTTCGGTCAGGACTTCCAACTCCGTTTCGTCTACACCACTCCTACCACCACCTCTGCCTCTTCCAATTTTGGTGACGGTGTGGCCATCGATAACTTCAAACTCGGACGTCAGCAGCGCGACATTGATGTGGGTGTCACTGAAATCACCTACCCCATAGCTCCCCAGTTCGGACAGACTGTATATCCGCGTGTCATTATCCACAACTATGGCTACGACACCATTTTCGACTTCGTCGTCAGCTATATCCCCTACGGCTCTTACCTCTCGCGTGAAACCCTCTGCCCCTACGGTATCACTCCTGGTGGCGATATCGAGTTCGAATTCCCCGATCCCTTCATCATCACCAGCAACTATCCTGACACCTTCCAGATTTCGGCCTTCACCGATGTGCAGCTTGATGTCTATAAGGATAACGACACCACTGTCAAGACCTTCATATTGGCACCCCTTGCCAACGACCTCTTCCTCCACGAACTCCTTTCGCCGCTCACCAGTGCCGTTGCAGGCGACAGCCTCGACATCACCCTCCGTCTCCGTAACTTTGGACAGAACGAAATCGAAGACTGCGACGTCTTCTACGTCTACAACGATGGCGACACTGTCCAGGAACACATCCACTTCCCCGACTATTTGGGTCGCAAGTTGGCCTCCAACGAATATTTCAACTACACCTTCCGCCATCGCGAACGTGCCACCATGGGTATCATGGATCTCGTCACTTGGTGTAAGTATGGCCTTGACACCTATCCCTACAACGACACCATCTATCGTCAAATCACAGGTATGTCTGCCATCACCGACATCCGTGCCACAGCCGGTATGATCGACGATCGCGACTTCCTCAATCAGCATATGGCCATCGTTATTGACAATGTCGGTGCACGTATGGTCAATGACTTTGAAGTGGGCTGCTTCTGGGATCGCGACACCTCCAAGTACCGTCGTGGAATATTCCATCTCGAGGAAGGTTTCGTTGCCGGAGCTCATGCAGTTTACACTTTCCCGGATACTGTAGGAACACGTACCGCTCCATTCGAATACCTCACTGTCTGGGTCAAGGTCCCCGGTGATATCAATCCGCTCAACGACACTTCCGATGTCATCGTGACGGGAAGCACCGACCTTATCTTCCGTAAAATCCAGATTGAGGAAAACCGTACTGATTCGTGTCGTGTCCGTGGTGTTGTCTACAATGCTGCCACCTACCCCTATGTAAATAGACTTGAATTCCAGACTCGTATCAATGGGAATGAAGTCAAAACCGTTATCCCGAGATATAGTTGGGAACTCAGTCCCGGTTCGACCATCCATAAGACCTTTGTCGATGATAATGGCAGGTACCTCAAGATTCCCAAGGATCCGCACCGCAATTATGTAGGTATGGGTAAGTTGAAACAGCCCAACGCTGATAGCAATCCCGCCAACGACGAAACCACCATCATCGAAGTACTCAACTATTTCGAAAATGTTCCCTTCGTCGAGGATGAAAACTTCGTGCTCGAGCAGAACTACCCCAACCCCTTCGACGGCACCACCCGTATCGAGTTCAATCTGCCCACCGGCGGCTCAGCGCGCTTCTTCGTCACCGACCTTGTAGGCCGCACCCTCTATGAGAGCACCGCCACCTACTACGAAGGTCGCAACACCATCACCTTCGACAAATCCAATCTCTCCTCCGGAGTCTACTACTATGGCATTGAGTACAACGGCGAACGCCGCATGCGCAAGATGATTGTCAAGTAAGTGTACCGACACTTCATATCCCACGTATCCCGGCAGCACCTCTTCCCCACAGGGCAGCAGGTGCTGCTGGCCGTTAGCGGGGGTGTCGACTCGGTGGTTCTTGCCCATCTCATGCATTCGGCCGGCTATCCCTTTGCCATCGCCCATTGCAATTTCCATCTGCGCCCCGGCGATTGCGACCGCGATGAAGCCTTCGTCAAAGCCCTCGCTGCCGACTATGGTGTACCCTTCCATGTGGCGCAGTTCGACACCCATGCCTATGCCGCCAGCCATCGCCAAAGCATCGAGGAGGTGGCGCGCCGTCTCCGCTACGACTGGTTCCGGCAATTATGTTCCCTCCATGGCTACCCCGCTATCCTTACCGCCCACCATCGCGACGACTCCGCCGAGACCTTTTTCATCAATCTACTCCGCGGCACAGGCCTTTCCGGGCTCCACGGCATTCTCCCCGTCCACGGGTTGGTGGTGCGGCCGTTGCTTCCCTTTGGCCGTAGCCAGATAGAGGAATACGCCCGTCTTCATGGCCTGCAGCATGTCGAAGACATCACCAACTCCTCCCTCCTCTATCGCCGCAATCAAGTGCGCCATCGCCTTCTGCCCCTTCTCCGCCAGTTGCAGCCCTCGGCCGACGATGCCCTTGCAACCACCATCTCAAATCTGCAGCATGTCGAACAACTCTACACCGCCCTTCTCGCCCCTTTGCGCCAACATCTTGTCGACAAACGTCCCGACGGTTCCATCAGTGTGAGTCTCCGTTTCGACCAGCTCGGTTCGCTGCTCCCCAATCCTTCTCCCGACCTCTGTTCGCAGCTTCTTTTCGAAATGTTGCGACCCTATGGCTTCAATGCTTCCACCGTTTCGGACATTATGGGGTGCAAAACCCCGGGTCGTCGGTTTCTCTCTGCCACCCATCAGGCTCTCCTTGACCGCGAAACGCTTATTTTGATGCCCCTTGATGTCGACACAGCCCAACCGCTCCCGTCCCTCAGTATCGATACCCTCCCGGCTTCATCCTCTGGCATTGATTACCGTCATCTGCCGCCGAACCAAGCCCTTTTTGATGCCGACACCCTCTCGCAACCTCTTTCGTTGCGTCATTGGTGCCCGTCCGACCGTTTTCAGCCCCTCGGCATGGCTCATGGCTCACAGCTCCTCAGCGACTTCTTTTCAGACCATAAATACAGCATTATCGACAAACAGCGGCAGCTCCTTCTTGTCGATGCCGACGACCGGATTCTCTGGATTGTCGGCCGCCGCACAGCCCATCCTTTCCGCGTCACCCCCTCCAGCCGTACCCTTTTGCTGGTAACCGTGGGCTGACCTGTCGTCCCAGTTTCCTTTCACTGACGGTTTTGTTTCCATCTTTGTTTTTGTTAAACAATTCGGTAGTTGGTGCTTATACTGCTATGCTTCAGTCTGTTGATCCTATATCAGTCATTGGGTTAAACAAACCTCCACGGAGGCTGTTCAAGAGCAAGACGGTAACATGTGAAATGGAGAGGCTGATAATAACCGTTTTATCCTGTTTCCCGTCCCGGTGACCGATGTAGACCCGGCCTCTCTTCCGTCGCTCCTTATTCCTCAGTTCTCCCATCGTTTTCCCATCGTTCTCCCATTTCAGAAGGAGAACTGAGGTAGAACTGAGGTTGAAGGGTGGAAAAAAGAGTGGCCCAAGGACAGGTCAAAAGGAACGTGGGCGCAGGCAGGGGAAGATTCGCGAGGAATGGCTCATTTTGAAAAGGAATGACGGAAATGGCGGCACCGTTTTTTGTTTTGCCCTGACAACTGAAAGCAGGAGTAACTAAAAAGGAACTTCGATGAATCGCCTTGTAAGGGCATGACAAATATAGCCCAATGGCATCGCCTTGGGAGTGCAAACCACGCTCTGCAAGGGCAAAAGTAAAAATCGTATTTATAAGTCAATCCGGTGAATACGAGTCGATGAGAAATGTGTTGAGTCAATATTTTGATAATGTCTAACAACTAATCTGGGGTTGACGGGTTCGTTTAAGGCTATTCAACTATTAGTTAATGGTTGTTTTGCTGTTTTAATAGCATTGAACAATTTTAGCGTATACAATTAATTATCGGTAAATTAATATTATATAAATAATTATTCTATAGTATGTAGTTACCAATGTTTTTCCATCGGCTTGAACAGGTGCAGGGTTAAATAATGTTAAATAGGTGCATTTATGTTGCTCATGCATGGGTTAGCTGTAAAATAATGTGTGATTTTGTGTCGCGGAAAAGAGGGTGGTATATTGTGTAAAATGTTAATAATTAAAGGATAGAGGATGCCGTTGTGTGTTAGGAGCATTGCGATTTTCGGTGTGATGACACTTTTTCGAGGTGACTTTCCGCAAAAAGTATTGGTTGGGACAGGTATTAAAAAGTTAAATAAAGTTTAAAAATAAATAAAAAAATGATCCAGCAAAAAAATGATTACAAGAAACCTGCCGTAAAGGTGGTTGATTTTATGATTGAGCATGGCTTTGAGGCAAGCACCTCCTACAGCGTTGTCCAGCCGTCGACAAATGCAGACGGAATGGTTGAACGGATGAACTACTCTGAGGGTGAAAACTCCCTGGGTTGGGATTGGCATATTCAATAATTAAATTTAAGAACGTACAAAAATGAAGAGAATCTCATTATTTTTCCTGGCAATGGCTGCTGCAAGCACCATGTTTTTTGTCGGCTGCAAGAAAGATGTGAAAACCGTTACCTTTGATGTCGAGGTAGAACCCGCTGCCGCCACAGGTAAAGTGTATATCGATGAAAACCACAACCCCGTTTTCTTCACCTCTGGCGAGCAAGTGAACGTTAATGGTACCAACTATGATGTCACTCACGTTGGCTCTACCTATAAGGTTGATGTTGAAGATGAAGGCGAGGGTGCTGTCTATCGTGCCGCTTATCCTGCTTCGTTGACTACTGGTTTCACTGGCAATAGCAACCAGCCCATCCACCTGTCGCGTTGGCAGAAGTATGTGAAGGTTGGAGATCAGCAGAATGTCCAGCTTCCTGCCGGTGCCGTGATCGACGGTGACGGTAGCAAAAAACTGAAATTCTACAATTTCGGTTCTCTGCTTGAGGTTCAGTGGAAGAACACTTCCTCTGTTTCCTACGACATTGTCGGTATTGAAGTCACCGTTCCCGGTGTGGGTCTGTATGGTGACGGCGTTGCCAACCTCAATGGCGATGCCTCCAATATTGTGATGAACGATGCCCAAAAGAACCGTGTCAACCTCGACATCACTGAAACTGACCGCGAGACTGTTGCTGCCGGTGCCACCAGCGGCAAGTACTACATCTTCCTGCCCCCGTTCGAGAATAAGAAAGTTACTGTCCGTATACAGACTATCAGTACCGCCAGTACCACCGCCCAGGCTACGTTAGAAGACCAGAAACTTAAAACTGTTACCGTCTACACTAACAATGCAGTTTCCCTGCCCCGCAACTATATCGTCCCCATGCACATCGAAAGCACTCCCAAGGAGGATAACAGTTTGACGGGTTACTTCTCCGTCCGTGGTACTGCTCAGGGCGATGACACCTACAAGGTGGTCTTCTCCCGCGGCAATCTGCAGCATATCGAATCAGCTCTTCCTAACACAGGTACTTGGAAATTTGCCGACCGTCAGTATGATTTCTTTGCATGTAATAATTTAACAAATGCAGGTTATAGTGTTTCAAATACTACGGATCTTTTCTCATGGAGTTTTGCTTACAGTGGAGATGGTAATCGTGACGATATGTTTGGAATGTTTACTTATGACTGGTGGAATGATTATGAGGATTGGAATGCAGGCGGTACTTTCCAGGATTGGGGCCATTATAAAACAATCTCTGGTGATGCGCCGCAAACTTGGTTTACACTGACATCTGACGAGTGGTATTATTTGCTTCACACTCGTGTGCATTTGACTGGTGACAATTTACGCGGAAAAGCAAAGATTACAGGCATTGCTGATCATCCCGGTAGGTTGTCTATTTCTGGTAATGCACGTCCGACAGAGGTTTATGGATTCATTCTTCTTCCGGACGATTGGACGCCGGATGATGTTCCTTCAGGCTTGTCTTTTACACCTGCATCAACGTCTAATCCTGTTGAGAATGTATATACTGTTTCTGAGTGGGCACGTCTTGAGGCTGCAGGCGCTATGTTCCTGCCTGCTGCTGGGTATGCACAACCTTATGGCAATCCTAATGAAGCAGATGGTGACGAAGTAGTGTTTGAAAATTCTACAAATCAAAATGGTAATTATTGGACAAGTACAAAGCAAGAAGTACAAGGAGATTGGAGTAGTACATCAGCAGAATCTCATTATCTTGCATTCCAATATAACGCATATTATTGGCATTTGCAAACGTCATCGGCAGAGCAGTACAACCATATTGTAACGAATTATGACATGTCATGGTATTTTATGCGTTCCGTCCGTTTGGTGCAGCCTGCTCCCGGTTATGTTGACCCCGAAGGCCGTTCCACCGTTAACGCTACTAAGTAAAATTGTTTAGGTTTTTCATAAAGATTGCTGCGGGCAGGCCTTGTGCCTGCCCGCTATTTTTAGGAAGCGGGCAAGGCAAAATGTTGCTATTTGAAAAAAAAAGTTTATCTTTGCAATTTAAAATAAGAAGATGGTTTTGCGTATTAACTAACAATTTTTGTAATATGAAGAAAGTAATTATCAGTTTGTTGGCTTTTGTGACCGTCGCTGTGGCCTTTGTCTCATGTCAGGACGGCACGATGTTTAAAATGACGGTAGAGGCTGTCGACAGCAATGGCAATTCGCCGGTGATGTGGCCGAAAGATGCCGTGTTGGCTACTTGGGATGATGCCATGACCCCTGTTGAGGTGTCGTTGGCTGGCATTGCTCCCGACAGTTCGTATGCTACCGTGGTTATGCCCAAGGGCACTACCACTCAGGGTGTGCGTCGTTTTGTCTATCCCGCTGCCGTATGTGCAGGTGAAGGGATGGTGATGATCCCCGCCGTGCAGAGCGGCAAAGACTGCCCTGTTGCGATGCCTTGCTATGCCGAGGCCGAAGAGGGTAAAGGCGAATTGGCTTTCAAATCGCTGTGCGGTGTGTTGCACCTGAATCTCACCACTGCCGAAAAGCTGGCTTGTGTACAGGTCTCTACCGAGGATTCTAACGAATTCATGGCTGGCCGTTTCGGTGTTGAGAATTATCCGTTCCCCGTGCTGAAAGCCGTGGAAGGTGCTGTTGTAAATGTGACGGTTGATCAGTTGTCGGGAGTTGATTTCAATCAGGGCGGTGCACTGGATCTCTATGTGGCTCCTAACTGCTACAATACTTTCACAGTGACTCTGGTTACCGAGGACGGTCGCACTTGCGTGAAGCACCTCAAGGACGACAAATATATTGTGGTGGAACGCAATGTGGTTTGCTCCATCTCGCTGGGTCAAAATGAAGGAGAATTGGTTTTTGAGTAGAAAAATTTTGCTATATCAAAAATAATTCGTATCTTTGCATCCTCAAATCAAGAGAAAGGAAAGAGACAATATGATTGCAAATTGTTTTGAATCATTGATTTGAGGATGCAAAGGATGTCCAATGGTGTAATGGCAGCACTCCAGATTTTGGTTCTGTCAGTCCAGGTTCGAGTCCTGGTTGGACAACAGAAAGCCCCGCACAAACAAAAAAAGTGTGGGGTTTTTCTTTTTTTTCAACGGGACAGATGTTTTTCGGTGTGTAGAGTCGATAGGGAAACAATTGTGGGAGGGTAAAGCCGGAGATTGATATTTTTTTTGTATATTTGTAAATTGCATTGTATGGTGCAAAATTGTATAAATGGTTTATAAATAATATATTGCAATATGGCCGAACTGACCGAACAAGAACAAATCCGCAGAAATTCGCTGAATGAATTGAAGAAATTGGGTATTAATCCTTATCCCGCAGCATTGTATGAGGTGAATGCAAAGTCGAGCGAGATATTGGAAAAATTTCCCCAAGACAATACGCTGTTTCAGGACATCAGTATAGCAGGCCGCATAATGAGCCGTCGCATTATGGGTGCGGCATCGTTTGTGGAACTGCAGGACTCGTATGGACGCATTCAGTTGTATGTGAAACGCGACGAGATATGCCCGGGTGAGGATAAAACGATGTATAACACGGTGTTTAAACGCTTGTTGGATATCGGCGACATTGTTGGTGTGACGGGTTATGTGTTTGTTACCCAGATGGGCGAAACGTCGATACATGTGAAGAGTTTGACGGTGCTGAGCAAGAGTTTGAGACCGTTGCCTATTGTGAAGGAGAAAGACGGTGTGGTGTACGATGCGTTTAGCGATCCCGAACAACGCTACCGTATGCGTTATGTGGACTTGATAGTGAACCCGCATGTGCGTGAGACCTTCGTCAAAAGGGCGAAGATTGTGAATACGATGCGCGATTATTTCAATGAGCAGGGCTATTTAGAGGTGGACACACCTGTGTTGCAGGGTATTCCCGGCGGTGCAGCGGCAAGGCCGTTTATTACACATCACAATGCGCTGGATATTGATTTGTATCTGCGTATAGCCAATGAGTTATATCTGAAGCGCCTTATTGTGGGAGGTTATGCAGGAGTGTATGAGTTCAGCCGCAATTTCCGCAACGAGGGCATGGATCGCACCCATAATCCTGAGTTCACCTGTATGGAGATATATGTGGCCTATAAGGATTACAATTGGATGATGAAGTTTGTGGAGACGATGCTGGAGCGGATTGCAATGACCTTGCATGGCACGACAAAAGTGCAGGTGTGGGGCAACGAGATTGATTTCAAGCCGCCATTCCGCCGTGCCCCGATGTGTGAATTGATTAAAGAGCAGACGGGCTATGATGTGGCCGAGATGGATGAGCAGCAGCTGCGCGACACTTGCAAGGCACTGGGTATTGAGACCGACGAGACAATGGGCAAGGGTAAGCTGGTGGATGCCATTTTTGGTGAGAAGTGTGAGCACACCCTTATCCAGCCGACGTTTGTGACGGATTACCCGATTGAGATGTCGCCCCTTTGCAAACGCCACCGTGAAAATCCGAATCTTACTGAGCGTTTTGAGTTGTTTGTAAACGGCAAGGAGCTGGCTAACGCCTATAGTGAGTTGAATGACCCGATAGACCAGCTGGGTCGCTTCCAGGAGCAGTTGCGTCTGAGCGAGAAGGGCGACGATGAAGCTATGTTTATCGATATGGACTTTGTGCGTGCACTGGAGTTCGGTATGCCTCCCACTTCGGGTATGGGTATCGGTATAGACCGCTTGGTGATGATGATGACGGGCGAGCAGAGCATTCAGGATGTGCTGCTTTTCCCGCAGATGAAACCAGAGAAGAAAGCCGTGGTGACCAGCGACGAGGAGTTTGTGGAGCATGGAGTGGCCGCCGAATGGGTGCCGATGTTGCGTAAAGCAGGCATCAATACACTGGCTCAGCTTAAAGAAGCGAACCCCAACAAATTGTATAACGACTTGAACGGCTTGCGCAAAAAGAACAAGCTGGATATACCCCCTGTGCAGAAAGAGGCTGTTGAGAGCTGGATTGGCGGGGAATAGAAAAGTCGGGCAGTTTAACTGGTTTGGATTATGAAGATTAAACAGTTTGAACTGAATCACTTTGGTACGAATTGCTTTGTACTTTGGAATGAGAGCACAAAGCAATGTGCCATTGTAGACCCCTGTGCCGAGACAACGTATGAGGAGGCTCAGGTGACCCAGTATATTGATGAGTATGGGCTTGAGCCTAAGTTGATACTTCTAACGCATGCCCATGTGGATCATATTGCCGGTTTGCGGGAGATGTGTGAGCGTTATGGGTTGCCTGTCACGATGCATGCCGATGGGTCGAAACTGCTACGTCAGGCCGAGGCTTACGGTGCGGTGATGGGTTTTATGGTGAGCAGTATGGAGGATTTGCCGGTAAATGAGATTAAGGATGATGATGTCCTTGTATTGGGGGATGAGAAGATTGAATGCCGTGAGGTTCCGGGTCATTGTCCGGGAAGTATGGCATATGTGGTGCCCAGTGCCGAGGTTGTCCTTACTGGCGATGCGCTGTTTAGGGGCAGTATTGGGCGCACGGATTTGCCGGGAGGCAACTACAATTTGTTGATAGAAAAGATTCGAACAAGGTTGCTTACGCTTCCGGACGACTATGAGGTGTTGCCTGGCCATGGCGATATCAGTTCGATTGGCGGGGAACGTCGATATAACGGTTTCTTGATATGATTAATCCCAAAATAGATCCTTCGTGGTTGGAGGTGCTGCGACCGCAGTTCGAAGCTCCTTATTTTGAGCAGTTGAAAAGTTTCTTGGTTGCTGAGAGGCAGCAATATGTCTGTTATCCGAGAGGAGGCGATATCTTTGCCGCCTTCGACCGCACGCCTTTTGACAAGGTGAAGGTGGTTATTTTGGGACAAGACCCATACCATGAGCCGGGACAAGCCCATGGGTTGTGCTTCTCGGTTCCGGCAGGAGTGGTTGTTCCCCCTTCGTTAGTGAATATCATCAAGGAGATAAACAGTGACCTCGGGACGCAGATTCCACTTACCTGCGGCAATTTGACAGGCTGGGCAGACCAAGGTGTGCTGTTGCTTAACGCTACGTTGACAGTCCGTGCCCATCAGGCAGGCTCGCACCAACACAAGGGATGGGAACTATTCACAGATGCGGCAATTCAGGCTTTGTCACAATATCGCACGGGTGTAGTGTTTATGTTGTGGGGCAGTTTTGCCATCAGCAAAGCCCAGTATATCGACCGCAGTCGCCATTATGTGCTGACTGCTCCACACCCTTCCCCTTTGTCGGCATATAGAGGCTTTTTCGGTTGCAAGCATTTCTCGCAATGCAACGCCATTCTTCAACAGCAGGGACTTGTTCCGATTGACTGGACTCGTATAGGCTGACACTGTCGGAGGAGAGAAGAAGTGCCGGCATGCCTTTCCCTCATGGGAGATGAACTATGAATTTTTGATTATTGCCTGAAAACGCATGATTATTTGTTTCATGTCGTCGGGTAAGAGATTCCATGTTTGAGACAGGATTGAGTCAGGGATGGTGCCGTAGTAAGCTTCGGCAATGGAGCCTGCGATGGCAGCCTGAGTGTCGGCATCGCCTCCGAGGGAGATGGCATTGCGAATGGCATCCTCGAAGTCGGTGCTTTCAAGAAAACAAATGATGGCTTCAGGGACGGACTCTTGGCAAGAGCTGCGGAATCCATACTTGGGACGGATGTCGGACAGTGTTCGTGAGAGATTGTAGGAGAACTGAGACTGGATGAAGTCTTTGATTTCATCTTTACCATGGCCTGTACGAGCCAGGAAAACGGCTGCTGCTGTGGCTTGCGCTCCTTTGATGCCCTCAGGGTGGTTGTGGGTGACAGAAGCGCTCTGGGAGGCGGATTCGAGTACTTGCGGAAGCGTTTGACATACCCAAGCCACAGGACTGACCCGCATGGCAGAGCCGTTGCCGTAGCTGCCATAGGGAAGCTCTTGGTTTTCGAAAAGCCATGTTCGGAATTTGTGACCGTATCCGGCATTGGGGTGTAGTAGCCCCAGTTGGTGCATACTCTTGGTCAGGGAATGATTGTCAGGGTCAATCAACCACAACATGTTGGCCACAGTCATGACGGAATCATCGGTGGGATGGGACCCTTGTGGGAACAGATTGAACTGTTTGCGTTTGATGCGATGGAATTCGTATGTGCTGCCGATAGTGTCACCACAGACGGCTCCCATGCAGCGGAGATTGGAGGGGAGTGGGGTAGTGGCTGGCATTAAAAGCGGAAATTAAGACCGGTGGACCACATGATGGGAAGCTGGTCAACGCGGTTGAAGGTAAGACGGTCGAAATAGAAGATGTTGTTACGATTATAGACGTTGGTAATGCTGACGTTGATTTCGAGAATGGATCTTTTCCCGACAGAGAATTTGCGTTTTCCGCTGATGTCTAAACGATGGTAGGAGGGTAGACGTCCGGCATAAAGATCGCCATAGACAACGCCGTATTCGCCATTGACACGGGTATAGTCGGTGGTGATATCGTCGCGGAAGGCAATCTCTTCATACATGCCTTGGGTTTGGGTATAGGGGAACCCACTGCCATAACTCCAGCGGCCACTGATTTCCCATTGGTTTTGCTCGCCAAGGCGAACGGTGGTAAGTAGGTTGATGGTGTGGCGTCGGTCATAGTGGGGAGTATAGGTTTGGATCTCATCGGTGCGGAAGACCCATCCCAAGGAATAGGTAGCCCAAACGTATAGCCAGTCAATATCGTAGCAAAGACTGAAGTCGACGCCATAAGCCTTGCCTTTCTCGATTATGTAGTCGGTGAGAAGGTATTCAGGTTTCTCGTAGGCACCGCCGGGACGATAGGCTGGGTCATCGGGATCGAACATTTTGTTGCGGTTGGCATTTAGTAGTTGGCTGAAGTTTTTGAAATAAAACTCACAGTTGGTTGTGAGGTGTTCAGCAAAGTCGTATTCGACACCGACGATGAGGTGTTGTGCTTTCTGCAGGGAGTTGCCGACGGGGTTGTTCAGAAATGTATTGGGTTTCTTTAGGTCAGGGCAGCCAGTTAGGATTCCATTGAAAAGGTTGACAATGTCGTTGTCGGAGCGGGAGTCAAGAAAAATCTGGCTGTAAATGCCGCTGGCCATTTTAAAACGGAGTACATCTGTGGCATTGAATTTGGCTGAAATTCGTGGCTCGAAACTTCCGGCGTTGAAAGCATTGTAGTATATGTATCGGACACCCGGGTCAATAAGCCATTTCCCGGTAGCTATCTTGTAGGTTATATAGCCCGACAGGCTGAAAGTGTTTTGATCTTGTGTAATGTCAAGGCCATAAGGGTTGAAGTAGAGATAGTTTGTGGCAAAACCTTCGAAAGCCAGACCATAGCGCAATCGGTTTGTCCCGATGAAGTTAGTGATATCCAACCCCATGTTGTAGCCGTTGATGCCGCTGTGGTTATTGTGTCCAGAAGCGTCGTGGAAGTTAATGAGATAGTCTGAGTAGGCAACGTGTCCTTCTAAGATTGAACTGGAGCCGGTGACAAGCATGAAATTGGTTCCGACACCGTAGTTCAGCCAGTGGTAATCGGCAAGGGTTTGGTAGCCGTTGACTTGGTCGTCGAAACGGAATCCAAAGAGATTGATTTTGCTTCCCGAGCCTGAATTGATGGAAAGTTTTCCATACAGGTCAGTAAAGTCGAAAGGCAAGGACTGTTTGAGGTAGGGGTAGACGACATTAGATGATTTAGACAGAAAAGAGTTTTTGGCGGAAAAGAGGTATGTGACGGTGGAAGGGTCACCGGCTTTCTCTTTTTTCAAGGGACCTTCCAGCACAATATTGGCACCAAAGGTGTTGAGACCTAATTTGCCGGAATGGCGTTTCTTGTTACCGTCGCGGGTGGTGATGTCCATCACTGACGAGAGACGGCCGCCGTATTCGGCACCAAACCCACCGCTATATATGTCGGCATTGAGGATAATGTCGGTTTCGAAAATGGAATACAATCCAATGGAGTGGAAAGGATTATAAACAATAAGCCCATCGAGCAGACACAGATTTTGAATCATCGAGCCACCACGTATGTAGAGTTGTCCGCCCTGGTCGCCAGTAGAGCTGATGCCAGGAAGTACCTGCAGGTATTGTGCCAAGTCGGTTGTTCCGCCGATGGCAGGCATTTGTTGTATCTGAGTGGCGGAGATTTTTTCCACTGACACCTGAGTCTGTATCTTTCTTTCCTCAATACGGTTGTCTGTGACGGTCACGTCGGCAAGGGTTTTGGCTTCAGATTCCAAAACGATGTTCTTTACCAAAGTCTGGCCTTTATTCAGTGTGATTTGTTCACGATACTCCTTATAACCTACAAAGCGAACCCTAAGGGTGTATTCGCCAGCTGGCATTTTGTTGATAAGGTAGAAGCCGTTCAGGTCGGTGGCAACACCATAGCGGGTGCCGTCCAATACGACATTGGCAAAGGGGATGGCCTCGCCTGTTTCACTGTCGGTGAGTGTGCCTTTCACCGTCTGGGCCATAATGGGTGACAGACCGAGGGTCATGAGAAGGAGGATAAGGACTCGTTTCATTCAGATTGCAGATTAAATGTTTTGAAAAATATGTGTTATTTGAGTCATTGTCAATGGATTATTTTGAAAACCAACTCTTTCAGCAGCTCGCCGTCGGTGATGGTTCCCGTGTTGCGAACGCCTTTTGAACGCAGGTCGGCATCGTAGAGATAGCCTATGCAACTGGCTAATTTGCCCAGTGTATAGTTCTGGGCGGCGACGGCATAGTCCTTGACGAAAAAAGGATTCACTTTCAATGCAGAGGCTGCTTGGCTTTTGTCGGCCAGTTGATGATAAAGCATTATTTTGATGAAATAGCCGTAAAGCGAAGGTAATACCATCTGGATGGGGTTGTCCTTGGGATTGGCGGCAAAATGGTTTACAATCCGGTTGCATTGAACAACGTTGCGTCGACCAATGGCACTTTGCAATTCAAACACGTTGTATTCCTTGCTGATGCCGATATTCTGTTCGATAATGTCCTCATTGATGACATCGCCAGGGTTGAGGGAAATAAAGACTTTCGATAGTTCATTGGCAATCTTGCTCAAGTCGTTGCCGATATATTCAGCTATGAGGACAGAACCTTTCTGTGTTATAGTATGTCCGTGTTGGTTGACGAACGTTCCTATCCAGTCTGGCACTTGGCTGTCATAGAGTTTTGCCCGTTCACAAATACAGCCCTTTTCGTTGATGGCTTTGTATGCCTTGGATCTTTTATCGAGTTTTTTATGCCTGTAGCAAAATACCAGAAGGGTTTGAGGTAGAGGATGCTGAAGATAGTCTGCCAGCAACTCCCACTCGCGGGTGGGAATGTCTTGCGCTTCTTTCACCAACACCAGTTTTATGGGCGACATCATAGGAAACTGTTTGGCATACGAAACCACAGTCCGCATGTCGGTCTCCCGGCCATAGAGAATGGTCTGGTCGAAATCACGGAAATCTTCGGCAATTACATGATGCTCAAAATAGTCAGATACAAGGTCGATATAGTAGTTCTCCTCACCTGTGAGCAAATACACGGGTTGATATTTTGCGGCTTTCAAGTCTTCGATTAGCTGTTTGTCAGATATGAGCATGTTTTATATAATAATAATACAAAATGCAAAAATACAATTTTTTTTTCAATGTGTGTTGCGTTCTTTTGTAAAAAATGGTTAAAGGATGCTGCCTTACGTCTCTAAATCTTATATATTCGTCACAAAAAGCATGGGATAAAATATAATTTACCTTAATTTCGTCACTCAAATAGGCTATTTCGAAACCAAAATTGCCTCATTCTGTCACTTTTTACGGAGAAGGTATTATTTCTGTCACCTATTTGGATTGAGATTCTTAATTTTGCATTACCAGTTAAACAATAATTCTATTATGAAAGAACCCAAAAGATTATTTGATTTGATGGATCGAAGAAGGGAACTCTGCCCGGAACGACCCGTATTTGCTAATAAAAAGGATGGTCATTGGGAAGAACACACAATTGATGAATACTTCGAAAAGTCAAGCCTGCTGAGCTATGCCTTCATGCACATGGGTGTACAGCGTGGCGAGAATATTGCTCTGATTTCCACAGGTCGTCCTGAATGGAATTACGTGGACATGGGTGTTCAGATGATGGGTGCTGTTCTTCTTCCTATTTATCCTACTATCAGTGAGAGCGAGTATCTCTACATCCTCAGCCATGCCGAGGTACGGTATATCATTGTAGAAGGAGACTCCCTATATAAGAAAATCAGTTCAATCCGTTCACAAGTACCCACGCTACAAGAGGTATACACAATACTGCCTGTCGAGGGGGCTCCCAATATCGAAGGCCTGTATGCTTTGGGCGACAGCCATCGCGACCCCGAGGGTCTGCAGGCTATCAAAGACTCGATTACCACCGATGATGTTGCCACAATGATTTATACAAGCGGTTCTACAGGTACGCCCAAGGGTGTGATGCTCGCCCATAGGGGAATTATCCTCAATGTGCTTGGAATCAAAGACTCGCCGGGGAAGACATGGACACGAGCCCTCAGCTGGATGCCGCTATGCCATATCTACGAACGCATGATGAATTACCTCTACCAGTATCTCTGCATGGAGACTTTCTATGCCGAAAGCATCGCCAAGGTCGCCGAGAACGCGCAAGAGGTTAACCCATACATGATGGCTGCTGTGCCGCGCTTTATCGAAAAGATGTACGACAAGGTGTTCCGCAAAGGTGAAAAACTCACAGGCTTCAAGAAAAAGGTTTTCGACTGGGCTCTCGATTTGGGCTTCCAGTATGAACTCAACGATAAGAAAAGGACGCTCTGGTACAACATGCGACATGCTGTGGCCGACAAACTTGTTTACAGCGAGATTCGCCATGCATTGGGTGATAATTTCCACATGCTTGTTTCGGGCGGAGCCTCTATTCAGCCCCGTCTCACCCGCTTTTTCAGTGCTGTTGGACTCGACCTTTACGAGGGCTACGGACTCACCGAGTGCTCCCCTTTAGTGGCCGTCACAAACACCTATGCAGAGGAAGGTCGCAAGGTGGGGTCTGTCGGATTTGTGCTGCCGGGCATAGAGGTTCGTTTCGATCCTGACACAAACGAGATTATTTGCCGTGGCGGCAACGTTATGAAGGGCTACTACAAGGCACCCGACTTGACTGCGGAGGCCATAGATGACCAAGGCTGGTTCCACACTGGCGATACGGGATATCTCGACAGCGGCGGCTACCTCTTCTTGACAGGTCGCACAAAGAACATGTTCAAGACCTCAATGGGCAAGTTCGTCAATCCCGAAGTGATAGAGGAACGTTTCAAAGAGTCCGCCTTTATCTTGGACATGATGGTTATAGGCGAAGGTGAAAAGTTTGCAGCAGCTATCATCGCCCCCGATTTCGACATGCTGAAAGACTGGTGTGTACGCCACGGTGTCAAAGCTCAGACCCGTGAAGAGATGGTTGCTGACAAAACGGTGCAAGAGCGTTTCCAGCGAGTGGTTGACAAGTATAATTCCACTTTAAGCAATTATGAGCAGGTGAAGCGTTTCCGCTTGGTTACCGAAGTGTGGAGTACAGACAACCAATTCCTTACCCCGACACTTAAGATAAAGCGCAACAACATTGTCGCTTTCTATAAATCGGTCATCGCAGAGCTGTTTGTTTAAAACTGGCAGGCCTGCCCTAAGTAATAACCGCCTGTTTCCATCGTGGAAGCAGGCGGTTTTCTTCATTGCCTATGTCGTTATGCGTCGCAGCGAATGCAGACGGTGGGTAAGCGTCATTGTGTCGCTATTCAGAATGCCTTCGGGTGTCATTGTGTCGATACGCACCTGTCCTGAAGCGTGGATAATGCGGCCTTGACCCATATAGATTCCTACATGTATGATGCGGCCCTGCTCATTGTGAAAGAAACATAAATCGTCGCGTTGCGCTTTGTCGAGACTTGGGACAGGGAAACCCTGTGTAATCTGCTGCGAAGCGTCGCGTAGCAAACGTTGTCCGCATGCCCTGAAACAGACCTGTGTCAGTCCCGAACAGTCAATGCCCATCACACAACGGCCACCCCAAAGGTAGGGTGCATCAAGGTATTGCCGTTCTGCCACCGAGGCAGGACTCGTTTCGTTGCCAACACGCATGTTCGGTTCACCGTCGAAAGGACGCCACTGCTTGTTGTCCACCCAGCCCTCGTAGCCGTCCCAGTCGCACTTGACGAGCGACCACTTATCCTGTCGCTCCAAAATGGTAAAAGTATCGCCTTGCAGCAGTTGGTTCACCATCTCGGCACGGTCGGATGGCTCGCGGCGCATGGCAACGGCGGATAGAAAACAAATGGCTCTTGTCATAATGGTATTGGAAAGTGGATGGAATAGGGTTTCAGGGTTATAGATAGCCGTGTTCAACAGAAATCACGATGCGCTCAATGAGGTTGTCGTCCTTGTTGTTTTTGGGGTCGTAGGATGCCTTGAGATTGTAACCGAACAGGCGGGCAAACGCCTGATAGAATCCGGCACGCAGTTTCCCCCTTAACTCGTCGACCAACATGTAAGAAGTGCGACCCGTTTCGCGGTCGATTAGTTTCAGCAAGACCTTGCCTTGCGAGATGGTGCATTCTTTCAGTTCATCGCTGAAATCGGCCAGCAAAGTCTTCTCTGCCGCTTTGATTGCGGCCTTGCGTTGACGTTTGGGCAGGTCGGCAATCTCTTTCTCCAGTGCATCCAGCCGCTGTTTCCCGATCTTGGCATAGGGAAGCATCTTTTTAACGTTGCGTATCAGTTTTTGGTTTTTTCTAATCTCAGTTTCGGAGAGCAGTGATGCAGACTCTATAACGTGCACCTCTTTAAGACGATAGTATGGGATAGTGTCGCCCTCAACGATGATTCCAAAACGCACTTTGCGATCCATTACTATCTGTCCGTTGACAGGTAGCGATGCTGCGGAAAGCAGAAAAAGTAGGGATGCGAAAAAGAATCTTTTCATAATAGTCTTCATATTTTTTGCTCCAATAACTCAAAAATGTCAAAAATATTTTGTACTTTTGCATCATGAAAAGAAGTTTGGCTGATTTTAACCTTTTTTATACACTATTCTTTCCGGTGGTACAGTTCAGCACACTATGCCATTACCGAAAAATTGTTGTCCGCGGTAAAAAGAACCTGCCCGAAGGTGAACACTACATCCTTGCCCCGGTGCACCAGAACGCCATGATGGATCCATTGGTAGTGCTCATGGCACTTTACAGGCCTGTGGCTTTTCTGGCACGAGCCGATATCTTCAAAAATCCTGTTGCCCGTCGTCTTCTCACCTGGTTGCGTATCAGTCCTGTGTACCGCATACGTGACGGTCGGGATCAGTTGTCGCGCAATGCCGAAGTGTTCGATACGGCACGCCTGTCGCTCGAACAAGGCATTCCTCTATGTCTCATGGCTGAGGGTACCCACAACGACAAGCATCAACTCCTCCCATTGGTGAAAGGCATGTTCCGTATAGCGGGTGAAACTCAACGGCAACTGGGCGATAAACCGCTCTACATTGTCCCCGTAGGTCTGGATTACGACCATTACGAAATGCCCTATCACAGTGTGGCTGTGTATTTCGGCAAACCCATCGATGTGCGGCAGTACATGGCCGAATTCAACGACAACGAGCCGCTTGCCCTCAACCGGATGCGATCCGATTTGACAGAGGCCATGAAAGGTACAATCCATCAGGTCAATGCAGTGGAGCATTACGATGACGAATATGCCTACTGTCATCGTCAAACCCCGGAAGTGTTGCGCGAGCTGGGACGTCGCAATTCGGTGTGGAATCGGTTTATTGCCCGTCGGCATGTCAGCCAGCAATTGGCGAAGCTACCTGAAAAAGAGCTCGCTCCAATTTACGAACAAGGTGCCGCTTTCCAGGCGCAATGCGAGGAACGGGGGGTACCATTGTGGTTTGCCTCCAAGTGTCCCCGTTCTTCGGCTCTCAAATGGGTGTTGCGGTGGAGCCTCTCTGTACTGCTGCTTTTGTTGACGATAATTCTTTGCTGGGACATTTTGCCATTGTGGGTGCTCAGTAATCCTATTGTCTACCTGCCTACGCATCTGATAGCCGAAGCCAAAGTGAAGGATCCGCAATTCCGCAGTTCCATTAACTATGCTATCCGTTTCGGCCTCTCAATGGTGTATATGCTTGTGTTCTTCATTGTCAACATCTGCATCGGCAATTTGTGGCGGGCTTTGGCATTGCTGATTGTGGGACTTTTGAGCGCATGGCTTACGCCAAAGATATTTGTTCTGTTGCGCGACATCTACTACGGTTACCGCTGGCTGCGTCGTCCCCGTAAGACCGACCGGTAGAGGGGCTTGCCGCTTCCTTGTTTTGTCATTTAGCTCTTGGTAGCCGCTCAGTGTGTAGCCATTCATGCCTATGTAACATTCAAATCGCGACAAGTAGGGTGTGACTAATCAGCCATACTTCAAATTCAAGGTTCATTTCTTCTTCCTTACATACGTGTTCCTTTTACCATCATTTATCCTTTGCTGGAGGAAGAACGAAGGAAGAACGAAGGAAGAACTGAGGTAAAACGAACGAAGGTTGAGCTTGGGATGAGGTGCCCGGCATAAAATGGTTGTGAAAGGATGGATAGCGTCATGGCTTTATTGCAAAGCTGTTGTTTCGGAAAGGCCAATGGTTGAGATTGTTTGTTTGTCTATGGATTATGCCTTTTTTTTCGGGCGGTTGCGAAAATATTATTGACAATTGTGCGTTATGTTGGCGGATTGTCAAAGTCTGGGAGAATAGTATGGACAGGCTCTTGGCATTTTGAAAAGCTGAATATAAATAAATTGTAAATCATGAATAATATACATCGGAATTCGACGCCAGTGCTTTTGCTGACGGGTTATCTGGGCAGTGGTAAAACCACGCTGTTGAATCATATCCTCAATAATAGAAGGAATATCCGCTTTGCGGTGCTCGTGAATGATATTGGCGAGGTGAATATAGACGCTTCGTTGATTCAGAAAGGTGGGATTGTGGGGCAGTCGGACGACAGTCTTGTAGCACTCCAGAACGGTTGTATTTGCTGCACACTGAAGATGGACTTGGTCAAGCAGTTGAGTGAGATTATGGGTCTCGCCAAGTTCGATTACATTGTTATTGAGGCCAGCGGAATTTGCGAGCCGGAGCCGATAGCGCGTACTATCTGTTCGATACCCCGTATGGGTGATGAGTATACACGCTATGGGGTGCCGCAGCTGGATTGTGTGGTGACGGTAGTGGACGCTTTGAGGATGCAAAGCGAGTTTGATTGTGGCGGTCGGCTGCTTGGGTCGGCTATCGCTGAAGAGGATATTGAGAATTTGATTATCCAGCAAATAGAGTTCTGTAATATAGTTTTGTTGAACAAACGGTCGGAGGTGTCTCCCGCTGAATTAGAACGGCTAAGGCAGATTGTGAAGAATCTGAACCCAGGTGCCCATATTCTGGAGGCTGACTATGCAGAAGTGGATTTAGATGAATTGATTAATACCCATTGTTTTGAATATGGCGAGACTGAAGGTCAGGCGGGCTGGGTGAAGGAACTTGAACGCCTGACAACCGAGGCGGAGGATGAGGAGGCTAAGCGCCATCACGACGGCGAGGAGCACCATCATCACCATCACGACGACGATGACGAAGAAGAACATGAGCATCACCATGGTCATGAACATGACCATCATGACGAAGAGAGTGAGGGCCATCATCACAACCATCACCATCATCACCACCATGAGGGTGGAGAGGTGGAAGAATATGGCATTGGCACTTTTGTCTATTATCGCCGACAACCGTTGGATATAGACAAGTTTGACCATTTTGTCAATTTCCAATGGCCGAAGAGTGTTATCAGAGCCAAAGGGGTCTGTTACTTTGCTGATGATAAGGATATGTCCTATCTGTTTGAACAGGCAGGTGTGCAGGTAAAGTTGTCTGAAGCAGGTCAGTGGTATGCCACCATGCCCGAGGATGAATTGATTGAGATGATGCGCCGGGATGCAGGGTTAGTGAATGACTGGGACGAGGAATATGGAGACAGAATGGTAAAGATCGTCTTTATAGGCCAGAATATGGATAAAGAATATATTTGCCGTTTATTGGACGCTTGTCTGGCTGATTAGTATTCCCACATATCGATTGAGATGTTCATGATGTCCTCTTCGATGCGTTCGGCTTCGAGGAGGGCATCTTCACCTGTGAGGTAGTCGTGGATTGACCGGTTCCAAACATTGTCTTCGCGGGTGATGAACGAGGAGTACATGAATGAATTGAAAGCGTATTCCCAATTGGGCAGATGTACAAGGTTTTCGCGGCAGTAGGCCTCTTTTTTGGCAAAGAGGATACGCGTCTGCAGGGAGAGCATGGGAATCCAGAATAGGGTTACGGTGCCCATGTATTCAGTTTCGCCGTCAATGACTTTGTAACGGTCTTCCATCGGGGCAAGACCTAATTTCCGTACTTGCAGGCCGCTGCGTGCGCGGTCGAGATAGACGGCTTCTTTGATGGCATATTGGTAGATATCGTCCGATTTGAACTCGTGTGGGACGTAGACTGTGGTGTAGTCGGCTTCCCCGTAGTCGTCGTACACTTCCATTTGGACGGTGTCGCTGCGTGTGGCTCGTTCGATGACTTTGGCACAGTCGAGCGGGATTTTCAGTTCATCGTCTTCGTAGAGTTCTATCTCACTGGCCAGAATGGCGTCCCATAGGACGTAAGCAAGGTTTTTCCGGCCTCGGATGCCTTCGGGCGACACGGGGAAGTAGAAGTATTGGTTTTCTTTCTCACGTACATCAATTATGCGCCACAATATTTTGCTCCAATAGACATCGGCTTCACGGACAAAGCCTAACTCCTGTGGTTTCTTTTCCCATGTGAGCGAGCGTTGGTAGTAGTCGTTGGGTTGCGGTTCGACCCATTGGGCTTTTACGCTTGAGGCAAGTCCGCCCGCAAGAACAAGAAGGAACAAAATATGTCGGTTGTAGGTCAATACTTTTGATGTTGTTTTTTGTGGCGTCGTGTTTTAGTTGGATGCTGTTTTGCTGTGGATGCCGTGAAATGAAAAAGAGTTAAGAATAAGCGGGACTTACTCTTAACTCTTTTGTTATTGAGATTTGGGCGAATCGGTAAGTTATACCGTTTTCGTGATTAGTACTCCCACATATCGGATTCGATATCAAAGATACGCTCTTCGATAGACTGGGCTTCGAGTTGAGAGTCTTCACCCGTCAGGTAGTCGTGGATGGCACGGTTGTGGGTGTTCGTCTCACGGGTAACAAAACTGTCGAAATAACGCGAGATGAAGATTTCATCGTAGCTGCGCTCTGCATTGTTGTTGTAGAGATCATAGGCATTGGTGCGGGCAAAGATGTTGCGGACGCGCATGTCGTTCATAGGAATCCAAAAACGGATGGTGGGGTTGCACTCCATATCACCGTCGATTTCCTTGCAGTTTTCGTCAACAAGAGCTAACGAAACAATGCGGACTTTCATACGGGTATCCTGTTTGTCGATATACCAGTATTCTTTGATATGGATTTTGTAATAGTCGTCGGAAGTGAATGATTTGTATTTCACAGTGTCGTGGCCATCTTCAAGAATTTCACCGTATTCGTCATAGATGGGGTCGGTGGTGGTAGAGTCGGCTTTGTTCAGTTTCTTGTACATGATCTCCCAGTCGACAGGAGTTTTCAACTCATCGTCTTCGAAAATCTCGAACTCACCATTGGCAGCGGATCTGTAGATAAGATAGGCAAGGTTGATACGACCTTGGTTGTTGTTGATGGAGTCTTCGCCTTTGGGGAAGTAGAAGAATTGGTTGAATTTCTCACGGAAATCGATGGTACGCCAAATGCAGGTCTCCCAAATGACATCGCTTTCGCGCAGGCTGGGGAAGGGGATGGCCTTTTTGCTGGTGATTATTTTCCGCTCGTAGAAGTTGCTCAAATTGTTTTCATCTTCTGGGTCGAGAATGTTTTGTGCATTAACAGACATTCCTCCCAAGGCGAGAATCATGAGGCTTAGGCCAAGCAATACTTTTTTCATGGTATATAATTTTTATTCGTTATTATCTATTATCGTGTTATACGGAAAGTGCTGCTGATGTTACGTTTTGTACCGTCGGGCATGTTCACATCAATACTGAGGGTGATTTTGCAGCCGGGTTTGGCTTTCTGGATATAACTCATTACTTCGGCACCCCACTGCTGACCTCTGTTTTCGATATCGGTAGCACCGTTAACTTTGGTAATATCAATGGTCTGTTTGATGATGGTAGGGGTCTTCATGTGGAAAGCGAAGTCAGGTCCGTAACGTACCGAGGGCCCTTTCATGCCTTTGAGGTCATTGATGGGAATGCCTTTACCCGCTTCGAGATTGCCGAGATAAATTTTGGGGTCAGGCAAGGGACGGGCACGGAATTCCGTAGAACCGGCAAAGCGGGTCTGGTTACCATCTTTAAATGATGCGTTGACTTTGATTTTTCCTTTGTTGACTTTCGGCTTGATGATGTAGTTGCCGGCACCTGCTTTGGTGTCGGGGACGATGGTTCCCTGATTGGGGTCAGCCATTGCTACCACAAGATTGTGGGCTGCAATACCAGGAATGGATATTCTGACGGGATTGTCAATACCAGAATACACCACATTCATCTCGGTCAACTCAAATACAGCCATGGGCTCAGCAACAAAATAGGTTTCTTTGAAGTCATAGTTGCTTGTACCATTGTCGTTCTTTACATAGACTGTACCTGTGATGGTTTTAGGACCTGTAGAATTACATATGGTACTGTAGACAACAGCTCCCGTATCGTTGGCAGTGTATCGAGTGCCACCAACAGTGGCTTCGAATTTGGCTTTCGAGTCGTAGGCACCTACATTGACAATCAGTTCATACTTTCCTCCTTGCATAATGTAGGATGATTTGGGACGTGTAATAACAGCTACCTTATCAAAGGAGAAGTCATTGGACTTGATTTGTTTGTAGAGCATGTTGACGGCATCAAACTCAGCGTTCATGACCTCGGCTTTCATACGTGTGAGGGTGACAAGGGCTGCACCTGCAACGGTATTGTTGAAGTTGAGCTGTTCCCACGAGAGGGGTTTGCCTTCACTGTTGAGGTGCATCTCTTCTACTGCAAGACCTAATGCCACGTGTGCCGAGTCGGCACCAAGCTTTTCTTTAACGGCTCTTTTGTATTCGATGATACGCTGTTTTACTTCAGCAGCGGCACCTTCGGTAACTTCTTTGCCTTCGGCTTTGCCGATGAAGTAAGGTGTACCGATGTGGTTGTTGTCAAGTTTTTGAATCCAGCTAAAGCCACCAATTTTCAGTGCCTCGGCAATGCTGTCGAAGTTCTTTGAACCGTCGGCATTAATGAGGTTGATGGTGCGCTCAATGGTCTTCTCCTTGTCATTGGGGTCAATAATGGTGATGTCTGCTTTTTGGGTGATTTCTCCGATAAAGCTATAGGTAACAGTATCGATGGTGTAGACCAATTCTTCGGATAGTTTTTTAATCTCTTGTGCTTTATCGTACTTTTCCTTTACTTTAGCAGGGTTGTTCTTGAGTGCGGCTTCAAAGTTGTTGTAGGTGTCGTCAAGCTTGGTGACCATGTTTTCGTTTGACTTGGTCATAGCGTTACCGACTGTTTTGAATCCCTCAACAACCTCTGCCGACACGTTAAGTGCCAACATGGCGGTGTACACAAGGTACATCATCTGAATCATTTTTTGTCTCGGGGTTTCCGGACAGTTTGAAGCACTCATATCTTCTTAGTGTGGTTTTTATTGTTGAGTATTAATGAAGTCGATTAAAGCCTGGTCTGCATAGCAGCAAGCATGTTGCCATAGACGTTATTGAGTTCGGCCACCTTGCGGGAGAGGGCGTCAATTTGGTCTTTGTACTTAAGTACACCTTCAGCAGAATCAGCGAAGTTGGTCATCATTTTCTGGATGCGTTCTTCAACGGCCTTAGTGGCTTCAAGCTGGCTGGTTGAGGTCTGCAATTGCATTTCATACATTGCATTGACAGAGGCAAGGCTGCTGGCCAGTTTCTTCATTTCGTCGGCGTAGGAGGCGTCGCCGCTGGTGAGAGCGTGGGCTGTCTCCTGATAGATGGTGGTAAGGTTGTTGACCGCTTCGGTGGCTTGCTTGAGGCTGTTCACTGCTTCGGCTGCACCGTCGAGTGTGTTGACAAACTTGTCGGTGGATGCGGCTGCATTGGCCATACCGTTCATGGCTTGGGCGCTGTCGGCCAGATTCTCCATACCTTTTCCAAGACGTTCAATCAAATCAGGAGTAATCTTTGCATCCTCCAACATTTTGTCCAAACGTGCCGTCAGGGGATCCTCGGCTTCAGGAACGGAAACAAGATTGTCAATACTGTTAAGGCTATCGAGGGTGTCACTTTTGGCATTCAATCCTTCGCCGCCTTCCATACCGGCCAACTGTGGATAAACAAGTGTCCAGTCAAATTCCACATGAGGAGGTTCAAAAGCTGAGAGGAAGAAGATGACGGTCTCAGTACCCATACCGATAATCAGCATAAGTTCACCGCCTGTCCAGTGGTTAATTTTGAAAAGAGCTCCAATGATAACGACGGCTGCACCCCAACCGTACAATTTGGACATGAAGTTTTTGTAACCATTACTACGTACAAGATTGTCAATAAAGCTCATGGTGTGATGATTTAGAGTTGCTTAATATTAATTTGATGTATTTTTTTCTTTGGCTTGAGGTCTCTGGGACTTTTCCATATCCCAGAGACCTTCAAATTATTGTGTTATTAATGTATGATCAATATACGTTAGACGCTGTCTTCAAGTTGTCGCCTTTAACACGTCCCAGATAGGGCTGGATGCAGCGGAAACCAATATAGCACTTGCTGGTGTCTTGGAACTCATAGGAACGAGTTTGAACCTGAATGAAGTATTTCTGGTCTTTCCAGCTGCCACCACGAACAACTTTACGTTTCTGAGCAATGGGATCGCTCTCTTTGGCATTGTAATTGTAGTAGGGAGAGAGTGCGTTGGCAACAATGTAGGTATTTTCATCGTATGCGTCAGCACACCACTCGGACACATTGCCAGACATGTCGTACAGGCCATAGTCATTAGGAGCATAGTGGCCAACAATCAGCGTACGGACACCACCGTCGTCATCGTAAGCACCGCGCAGGGGTTCATAGTTGGCGAGGAAGCATCCATTAGGATTGCGTACATAGGGACCGCCCCAAGGATAGCTTTCGGCTGCAATGCCGCCACGGGCTGCAAATTCCCATTCTGCCTCGGAGGGGAGACGGAAATCGTTCATGTGAGCGTAGTTGATGCTTTCCAGATAGTCATTGAGGAAATGGCTGCGCCAAATGCAGAAAGCCTTGGCTTGAAGCCAGCTGACACCCACAACGGGATAGTTGTCATAAGCTGACGAACAGAAATAATTGCGGGTGAAATCATCGTTCATTGAATAGGTATAATCATGAACCCAGCACAGGGTGTCAGGATAGACATTGATTCTCTCCTTATGAACGAAAGCGGTGCGGTTGTTCAAGCCACGGGGACGGGCGGTATAAAGTGTACCGCGATGCTCCTCTTTGTTTTGGACGCCGGCCTCTTTGCGTGCGGCATCAGCATAGTCAATCCAATAATACTCATAATTCAATTTGGAAGCATCGATTTCGCGACGGCCAAAATATCTGTCTTTCTCTGCTACATAAAGGTCATTAAGAGCCTCGCGGGTCTCAGCGTCGTTCCAACGGATTTTGGTTTTCTTGTTCAATTTGGGAGGATTCAGAGGCTCACCATATTCGTTTTCTTCAATCTGGTATTCGCCTTCAACACCAGCCTCAGCCAGCATGCGGCGGACGATCGAGTCGGTAACCCAGAATACGAATTGGCGATACTCGTTATTAGTGATTTCCGTCTCGTCCATGAAGAACGATGAAACCTGCATAGTACGGGGTTGAGAGGTTACGCCATAGGTGTTGTTCTGAACGCCGGCACCCATGCTGAAGTTGCCTTGGTTAACGAAGACCATGCCTTTAAGATCGATGTCCTCAAACTGTGAGCGATCCAGTACTCCCACTAATTCGCCATTTTCTGATTGTGATGAGCAACCGTAGAACAGTACTACTGAGGCTGCTAACAAGAAAAACAACTTTTTCATATTAAGTATTGTATTTGTTATTCGTTAATTTTATGTTTTGTTTTTCGTTATGCAGAGACTTTGCTTGTCCCCATGTATACGCAGATTTGTTTAAAAAGTTTCGTTTTTTAAGTGTTTTTACGTTTTAAGATATTACAACAAGTAAATAGTGTTACCATACGAAGTGTTCGGTTTGCGCGGCACAACCACTTTGAAGCAGAACTTAAGATACACTTCAGCCGTACCCATACTACGACCGGGTTTGAAAGTGCCGAGGCGACTGGTAGTAATATCGTATGCAAAACCTACACGAAGTTGTTTCCAATGTACGCCAGCCAACAGATAGATGGCATCCTGAGCACGGTATCCCATACCGCCCCAGAAAGCATTGCGGTAGTCAATCAAGCAGGATAAATCCGCTTGGAAACGGCTGAAATTAGCAGTCTTAAACAAAGCTGACGGTTTGATGCGGATAGAGGGGGCACTCGAAGGTGTATACTCATAACCTCCCATGGCATATACCGTGCGGGCATTGGTAAACTGTATTTCATCGCTATGGGCAGCGAGCAGATTCTTGACAGAAAGACCTAAATAGTATTTACCGGGCACTTGGTAGTAGATACCTACCGACCCGTCAATCATTGTGGCGGCATCGCCCAAGCCAGACAGAAGGGGGTCATTCGGGTCGTTCCCTATTAACGAACTCTTATCCAACTTACTGTTCACCACATTCAGTTCGACACCTGCCGAAAGATTACCTTCGCCCCAAAACATACGGAAAGCATAGTCGACAGAGAGTTGAAGGTTGTCGCGGTAACCGATTTTGTCGGAGACTACTGTGAAGCCAAGACCGCCGTGCAGGAATTTAACCGGCATGTCAAACGTGAAGAGAATGTCGGTTGGGGTGTAACCGGCTTTGGTGCCTCCCGTAGGATTGTCCAATTTCAAGCCGAACCACTGCTGTCTGTACATGGCTGATGCGCAGATGGAGCCCGAACTGCCTGCGTAGCCTGGATTGTACGACATCCTGTTAAACATGTATTGTGAGAATTGGGGCTCCGTCTGGGCCATGGCAACACATGAAAATCCCAATGCTATCAGCAAAAGTGACAGTTTCTTGCTTAGTTTGATTTTCATGCGAGCACTCATATTAGTATCATGTAACTATTTAATATTCATTTATATATGCGCTATTCTGAGCTGCTTTTTCTATGAAAAGGCAATTCAGATTTTGACTTGCAAAGATAGCAATAATTATTTACATGGCATGTTTTTTTTGCATTTTTTTTCTTTTTTTTCTTTTTCGACCCTCCTTGTGGCCTGAATTTGACATCTCTACGTCCTCTTAAACGGTAATTGTTAAAATGTTTCTTTTTTAAGGTTCATGTAGGATGAGACAACTCTCGGGATAATCGTCAATGAGCATGGCCTGCGTGCGCACAGCGTGGCTGCGCGAATCGCCCAACGACAAGATTACGTGAACCTGGTTATTTAATTGATTTCTACGAAACAATGTCTTCTCCTGAAGGTCTTTGGGAAGTCTGCTTGCTTCTCGTTGTGCAGCCATTTGTGAGTTGACGATGCATAGTTCTATATCATACAGCTTTCCGTTCGCCTCGGCATGTTCGGTGATGTTTTCTTTTGGTTTTGTTGTAGGTTGAGGGGTTGGCTTAGGGTTGGGAGGTGGCATAACGGGCAATGTATCAGATTCTTCTATTTCCACAGGCTCCACTTGGTTCTTCTTTTTTGTCCGCGAGACATCGCGGGCAGGTTTGGACTTCTCTTTTTCGGGCTTGTCAGTCGGTGAGATAGGGTAGGGAGATATGCGTTTTCTACGGCTTTTGTCGCGGAATGCAAGGTATTCATTTGCTTCCATGGCAAGGGTGTCTTGGTTCATCCAAAGTGTGTAACCCGTCTCTGGGTCAAGGACACTGACGACCACCTTGCCCGAACCTTTAATGCCAATACTATGTACTGCCAGCTTAGTCATGTCGAGAATGTTCGGTTTAGGGCAGCGGTCATTCACCCGCACCACAATGCTTTGGTTGGTCACCGGGTAAGTCACCAACAAAAAAGTCCCCATCGGAATCGTTTTATGGGCGGCGGTATACTGGTTTTGCCGAAACACCTCTCCGTTTGAGGTTTTGCGTCCTACAAAACGGTCGGAATAATACGTACCAAGCATCACCGTGCCGTTTGGTATCGGCAGGGCCTTGATAGCAATCTTCGCACTGTCGGGTTGGGCGCCGACAGGCAACGTTGCCAGTAGCATCAATAATATAAATGGTATTCGCTCGATAAAATATAGTTTTATAAATTATTACCAATTCAAAGCCTCATGGTTGTTTACCGTGGGGTCAAACCAATTCCCTTGTAGCCTCAGCACTTGCTCAATAATGTCGCGCACACATCCTTTTCCTCCCTCGTAAAGCGATATATAGTCGCTTATCTCCTTGATTTCGGTGGCCGCATCGGCGGGGCATGCCGCCACTCCGCAATGCGACATGATTTCATAGTCAGGAATATCGTCGCCCATACACACCACTTGACTCTCATTCAATTTGTTCAAGGAAAGGAAGTCGCGGAATGTTTTCATCTTGTTGGCGCAGCCCGTGTAGCATTGTTTTACACCCAATGCCGCCATCCGGTTGTCTATGCTCTTCGACGTGGCCCCTGAAATGAGAGCCACCGTATACCCTTTCTTCACAGCGTATTGTATGGCAAATCCGTCCTTAATGTTTCCGCACCGCACCGTTTCCCCGTCGGCATAAGTCCATACGCTACCATCGGTCATCACTCCGTCGAAATCAAATACAAATGCTTTTATGTCATGCAGTTTCTCTTTGTAGTTAATCATATTAGTATATGTTGACAGTTGAATATATTATGTGTAATACTTGTCTTGCAGTCAAGGTCAAGTGTTCGATTGTCGGGTGCCATATTCCAGCAAGTCCTCGTACACCGAACGCCATCCCTTCCATTCGAATTGGTCGCTCAGGTTTTGGTTATGGAAAATGCAGCTGAAAGTCCCGTCCACAGCTCTCACCTCGTCCACCAAGGCGTGCAGCTGCGCTTTGGCCTCGTCGGGGCTTATGCCCATGTGTGTATGGAACGTTGTGTCCATTGCCATGAAGGGGTGCATGGTCAGTGTGCTTTCTTGGTCGCTGTTCAGGTCGAAGAATGGCACTGTGGTGCATGTCCCGCAGCGGAAACCGGGCAACTCGGCAAACCCCATCGAGTAGTCGTGTACAATGTCGTGTTGGACAAGGTTACGGTAGGCATACGGCAAGTTGAAACGCAGGAAATGGAACCTGTTGCGCACAATGGAACGGTGCAGGATGTCCGAGAGACGTTCAATCTCGCGTTCCAAACGGTCAGGCTCGTCGGCCGAGTAGTACGAACCGTGGACACCCATTTTGGCATAGTCGGCCAGATGTTGCAACAATTGCCTGAATTCGTTGCAATAGGGCGACGCAGGCTTGTCGTAGATGCCGTAATCACCCATCAATGGGAAGAAAATCAAGTTGTTGCGATATGAATACTGTTGACTCAGGTTCAATATATAGTCAAATGTGTCGAATGGGTCTTCCTCTTTCTTTCTCAACACCCTCAGACGGTGTTTCACCTCATCCAGATCGTGGCGGTGAATGCCGTCGCGCAGCACACCCATCACCGTCCGGAATATCCCTTTGTGCCGGTAGCAGTAGGCAGCATCGATGTCGACCGTCTGTTCAAACAGATATGAGCGGTTGCGGAACACCAGTTCGGGGTAGCGACGTGACAAAATGTCGCGCAGCAATAACGCCCAACGGTCCACCACGGCGGTTTGGAGAAACCCTTTTCGGAAAGCGAGGCTCTCCGAAGCCAGAAAACGCCCATGGCTGTCTTTGCGGTGAGGAAGGTATTCCTCATAGCGCGAGAGCATAAAGAAGATGGAGGCAAAGGGGTCGAACGGCAGAACAGTGTCGCGCCCATATACAGGGAACATGGCTGGAATCCCCTCATAGTCGAACACATGGCACTCCTGTTCCTCGATCGATGTCTCGAATAGGATCTTTGCCGCTTTCACAAACGGAGCGTCGCACCCATCCACTGGCTTCGAGGCATAACACAGGCGGGCTCCCTCATGGCTTTGGAATGCACGGGCATCGGTGGTGATAGCAAAATCAGTTTGCAAATAATCCCTCATGACCACATTGATGGTGTAGCCGGCGCGGTTGGTCAGTTTAGGAACAAAAATCAGCAGCATAACTGTTGCTTTTAAAATGCAAAGATACAACTATTTTTTTAATAAGCAAGAAAAGTTGCCATACTTGCCGTTATTTTAAGGCAGAAACAACAGCTCGGCATCGCCGTCAACCGCAAGCCTTACGCGCCGTCCCATGGCCAGGGCCAGATTGTTGGTTCCGATGTGCCCTGCCGGAAATCCGAAGCAGATAGGATAGCCGTATTCAGCCACCGCGTCGCGTACTATCTGTTCGGCTGTCCGTCCAAAGGGGATCGTGTTGTCGTGCATGTCGCTCATGGCTCCCACCACCAGCCCGTTCAGCCCGGCCAGATGACCGCTGCGTTTCAGGTTCATCATCATGCGGTCTATATGGTACAGGTATTCGTCCAGGTCTTCGATGAAGAGGATTTTACCATCCGTGTCGATATCGCTTGCCGAACCGCACAGGCTGTACAGTATCGACAGATTGCCGCCTACAAGCAATCCTTCGGACACTCCGTCCCTGTTCAGCTCGTGGCCTTTGCAACGGTATTGCATCGCCTCTCCCCACAGCATGCGCCTGAGCGACTCGGTCGAGGCGAGGCAGGCTTCCTCTGCCCCGGCAGGAATGTCGATAGGCATTGTGCCGTGCAAGGTTGCCATATTCACGCAAGTGTGCAGGTGGCAGTGGAGAACGGTGATGTCGCTATATCCCACAATCCACTTGGGATGTTTGCGGAGGGGCGAGAAATCCAGTCGGTCGACGATACGCACTGTCCCATATCCCCCTCGGGCGCAGAAGATAGCCGCTATTTCGGGGTCGTCAATCAGACTTTGCAGTAGCTCTGTACGGGTCGTGTCACTGCCGGCAAACTGGTTTTCGGCCTCAAAAAGATGGTCCGGCAGCACCACTTCAAGCCCCCATGATTCGAATAGACGTATCGCAGGTTCCAACTCGGTGTGGCTGATCTTTCGTGCCGGTGCGGCTATCGCCACGCGGTCGCCCTGTCGCAACGGCGGTGGAACAATGGGTATGGATTCTGTATACATTTATGTTATATCGTTTTGTTGTCTGCTAAGAGAAACATGTCGGGTGCAATAGAGCCTTGCTACAGGGCAGGCTTGTCCCATAGAGAGTGCCAGCGGTATCAAAGACGGTGCATCCGTCGGTTTCTGTTTTGCAAAAGTACTGAAATAAATCCGAATAATGGATTTCTCGTTAGCGGTTTACAATGTAAAGCATCCCCAGTTGTCGGGACGGGCGCAGGTGGTTTCTCTTTATGACGTTGATAACGAAATGATTGATGTATGGCAGGGCGGGGAGCGCACGTATTCCTTGGTTAGGGTCGCAGGCGGTCGTTGTCCGTTGCCGTCTTGGCCAGAATTGGCAGGGGAATGCTCCAAATCCAGTTTCTGTTAGAGGAATTCACATTCCGCTCTTTGTCCGCATCCACATCCTCACATCTACGTCCCTTCTACCATCATTTATCCTTTGATAATGGGAGAACGATGGGAGAACGATGGGAGAACGAGCGAAGGAAGAGCCATGTGTCTATCTGTTTTGAGTTAGCTTTGTTCGGACCTGGTTGCGACAGATTGCTATTGTGGAGTGAAACGCCATAGGTGTTGGGAGGTCTGTTTTAGGGCGTGGCATTTTTTAGTTTTTGGGAACGAAGGTCCTTCATGGTTGATTTTAGGATTTATTAAAGGTTGGATGATTTTTTTTTATACTTTGTATTGTATTATTGTTTTGAAAGTGTGCATTGATATACAACATGTTATTGTGTTTGTCGCTTTTTTTCCTATGGAATGGAATGGAAAAATATTTATAATTTTGCACGGTCATAATTGATATGGATTGATATGTTAAGATAACAAATAGCAGGAAAAACATTGCGTATTTGTTTATTTGAAGTTGTTACAGCAAATGATATATGCACATAAGTCCATGCTTTTCCAATAATGTAATTTCGTCCATTAGGGGCTTGGGACAAAAATAGTAATGTAAAATGAACAAGAAACAGCAAAAAAGCAGTTACAATCCTCCTGTTGTAAAATCTGTGTCATTCACAATTGAAAGGGGCTATGCGGATTCCCCTCTGCGGTTTGGGAAGTATAGTGATGATACCGACTTGATAAAACCCGGTACCCACCAGTTGGAAGAACAACAATCATGGGCAGGTTCTGTTTTATAAATGCTTTAAAAAAGATAAATCAAATGAAAAAATATTCTATTATTTGTATATTTCTGGCCACGTTTGTTTTGTTAAACGGTTGCAAGAAAGATCAAGATACTGTTACGCTTAGTGCCGTCATAAATCATCCGTCGAAAGTATTTATCAATGACCAGCGCTATCCTTGTTGGGAAAGTGGTGACGCAATATATATCAACGATGATTCGTATAGTATAAATGGAAATAGCATCAATACCAACAATCGCACAATTGCCGAAATCCAAGGGGTGACGGTAAGCACTAACGGGTATCGTGCCATCTATCCTGCCAGTATTGTTGCCGAAGGTTCAGATATCAGCGGCACTAACCCCGTAACTGTTACTTTGCCCAGACGGCAAGTATATGGAATGACAGAGGTGGACGGCAATTATTATCAAAAGATTAGAATTCCCATGGGTGCCTATATCAGTAGTGGCAAAACGCTGCAGTTTAGCAATCTTTGTTCCGTAGTGAGGGTGACTGTCGACAATCCTTCCACTGCCGCAGAGGCTAAGGAAATCCAGGAAATCTCGCTCAATGCCCGGGATGCTTATCTCAGTGGCACGGGTAGTGCTTCCATTACAGAGAACGACGAAACCAATAAAATCTCCATCGTTGCCGGGGGGAACAAGGATGTCACACTGTCTCGCTCTAACCCTAACAACACGATGAAAACTCTCAATCCTGGAGAGAGTGCCCCGTTTGACATCTATGTGCCAGAATTCGGTTCCTTGACCAATTCTGACGAAATCATCATCACCGTCAAGGCCACTACCGGTTATAAGAAAATCAAAGTCGAAAACGCCTATTTAAACCACAGCAGCATCGTTTCAATTATGGTTGATGTTGAAACCCTGAAACCTTTGCCAGCCAAGCTTGTCGGTGGCCCGACATTCAATTCGCGTGTTTTGCCAAATCTCAGTGGCATCACAAAAATACTGTTTAAATATAATGACGAGAGTGACCACACCGGAGCTGTCGAACTTCAGACCGAAGACAGCCCCACACCGATTTACGGCTATGTGGGCGTAGACGAGAGCAACAATCCCTGTTATGTGGTTTCCACTGCAGCCGACAGTATTTTGGCAAACAGTGAATGTGGTAGAATGTTTAAAAATATGACCACGTTGCAAGAGATTGAATTCGGTTCGCAATTCAACACGAAAAACACTACCTCTATGTATGAGATGTTCTATCATTGTACAGGTCTTACTACAATCACTCTTCCTTCAACATTCTATACCAGCCGGGTGACCCGAATGGATGCCATGTTTTCTGAATGTACCAATCTGGAAAGCATCACCATCCCCGAAGAGTTTAATACGGCCAATGTGACAACGATGTGGAGCATGTTCAAGGATTGTACACATTTGACATCCATAAACTTCCCTAATAACTTCAACACAAGTAGCGTGACGACGATGCAGGCTATGTTTGACAATTGCTCCAGACTGGTAAGTCTCGACCTATCCACTTTCAACACTGCCCGGGTGCAATCAATGTATGCCATGTTCCGTAATTGCAAGAAGTTGGAAGACCTCACTCTTCCCAGCAACTTCAACACAGCAAGAGTTACATCGATGCGTGAAATGTTCAGTGGTTGCGAGAAATTGGAGTCGCTCACCCTTCCCAGCGATTTTACCACAGCAAGTGTTACGACAATGGAAGGTATGTTTAAAAATTGTAAAAAGTTTACGACACTCGACCTTTCCCAATTCAACACTGCCAATGTAAAAGTTATGGCACAGATGTTTTACAATTGTGAAAAAATGCAGGAACTCAGATTGGGTACTGATTTCACCATGGCCACTGTTGAGGCGAACCTTGGTAATTACGATTCCCAGAACAATCTCATAGGAAGATATGGGAATATGTTCTATTTTACAGGCAAAACTGCAAACGGGAATCCGTCGCAGAGATGTACGGTCTATTGTACATCGGACGTGCAAGAGTTTTTTGCAGACGATAGGGATGGTGTTATAAATCAAACTTATAGTCATATTGCTGTGAATAATGCCCATGCTGATTATTGCATATTTACAGATATTGTATCCCAATAAGTACTTTTCTGATAACAGATATTTGCGAGGGTGTCCTGAAAGACGGGACACCCTCGTCGTTTTACGGACACGCCGAAAAAAGACTTCATGAATGCAGGCATTCGGCCTATACAAAACGTGATGTAATTGGGGGAAGTTGGCCTTTTCAATGCGGTTACGATACAAATTGTACCAGCGTTTTTTTATGCATGGGAAATGAAAAAAACATACCATTTAACATTTATTTAAAAAAAGTTTCGTATATTTGCAAATCCATTTTATCATTCAATAACGTAAAACCTATTATATCATGACACTGCGAGAAATAGTAGAAAAACTAAACGCTACGGTGTATCTCGGTGAAGACCGTTTGGACGAAGATGTGACCACTGCATTTGCATCCGACTTGATGAGTGATGTGTTGACGCTGAAAGATACGCCCATGCTCATAACGGGACTCTGCAATGTGCAAACTATTAGAACGTGCGATATGGCTACGCTCGACATTGTGGTTTTTGTGCGAAACAAAAAGCCGACAGCCGATATGGTGGAACTGGCCGAGGATAACGATATGGTGCTGATTGCTACCAGTTATTCGATGTTCAAGACTTGTGGTCTGTTGTTTGATGCTGGCATTCAGCCTTTGTATTAATTGAATCTTTTTTGAGATATGCATCAAGAATATACTGTTATTGAAGGCGATTTTACGAATGCCGGTACTGCGTCGAGTTCTGTTAAGAAAACATTGAAGCAGTTGGGGGTAGCCCCTCCGATTGTGAAACGTGTAGTTGTAGCACTTTACGAAGCTGAAGTCAACGCCATTGCCCATGCCTATGGCGGTAAGGTGTTGGTGGATATTGAGGCTGACAAAATCCATATGGTTGTGGCCGACAAGGGTCCTGGAATACCCGACATCGCGCAAGCCATGCAGGAAGGATACTCTACGGCACGGCCAGAGGTGCGCGATATGGGATTTGGCGCAGGAATGGGGTTGCCCAACATGCAGAAGAATGTCGATGTGCTTAACGTCACCAGTGAGGTTGGTGTTGGCACAACGGTTGACATGATTGTAAATTTCGTTTAACCGCATAATACTGAAGTACTCATGTTTTACCATGCCCTTGAAATTGATGACGGCAATTGTATTGGCTGTTCGCGTTGCATGAAAATCTGTCCTACCGAGGCTATCCGCATCAGCAACGGTAAGGCGTTTATCATGGAAGACCGCTGTATAGACTGTGGCAAGTGTCACCAAGCATGTCCGGTCGATGCTATTTTTATCAAGCAAGACGACTTCAAGATGGTGCATGAGTTTCCGCATTCGGTGGCATTGTTGCCAGCTGTGTTTTTGGGTCAGTTTCCTGACGATATCCGTGTGTCGCGGATTTATGCCGCCTTGAAGGATCTTGGGTTTAAACATGTCTTTGAGGTGGAGTCGGCAGCAAGCATTTATGCCGATGCCAAGCATCGGTATGCCCGTGAACACCAGGACGACGAGCCGTTGATTTCCAGTTTTTGTCCGGCCATTGTGCGGTTGATACAAATCAAGTATCCTTCGTTGGTGAGCAATATCATGCCGGTGAAGGCCCCGCTCGACATTTCGGCTATGTATGTTTTGAAACTGTTGACCGAGGAGCGCGGTGTGCCACGTGAGGAGATAGGTTTGTTCTATGTAACCCCGTGTGCCGCCAAGATTGCAGCTGTCAAGGCTCCTGTGGGAGAGAAACGCTCTATTATAGACGGGGTTATTAATATGGACTCGCTCTTTAACAAGGTTTACCGCAAAATCAAGGAACAGGGCAAGGGCTATTCATATACTGCCTTGCAGACTCCTCAGCTTTCGGCTGATGCTATCCTCTCCACCTTGACTAATGGCGAACGGCGCATCTGTTTGGCTAAGCGTTCCTATGCTATCGATGGTATAGAGAATGTGATGGATTTTCTTGACAAGCTGGAAAACGATGAGGTGGAGGGTGTAGAATTTCTGGAGTTGAGGGCTTGTGACCAGAGTTGCGCAGGTGCCTTGCTGTCGTGCGAGAACCGGTTTCTTTGTGGCGAGCGTATGTATGCCCGTGCCCGAAAAGCGGCTGAGCGTGAACGCAACGGCGAGGTGGCCAGGGCTCGTGAGATGGATGCCTATAAGGATTATCTCATTGAGAACGCCTTCGCCGAACCGGCACAGGCTCGCTCGATGCTGACATTGGACAAGGATCTTGCCAAAGCATATCAGAAATTGGAGAGAATCAATAAACTGAAGATGTATCTGCCACAGGTGGATTGTGGCATGTGCGGTGCACCTACATGCGAAGCTTTTGCCACCGATGTGGTATGCAAACAGGTCGGACTGACACGTTGCGTCTTTTATCAGCGCCATTTGGAGCGTCTTGACGACATTACACGGCAAGAGTGCCTCGCTGCCACCCGCTCCGTCTGGGGTGAGGATCCTATCGGCGACAATGAACCGCCCGACGTGAAGTAATATTTTTATTGCACAATAAAAAGAGATGATGTGTGTTATTAAATTAAATGAGTAAAGAATGAGCGAAATCCGTTTTGCATATAGAATGACGCACATAGATAATATTAAGAATATTATGCAAGTGGGTATTGTGTCGGCTTCGTCACCCAACGCTAATTCTGATTTCGTCCAGATTGGCGATATAACAGCCATCGAAACGCGTAATAAAAAGAAACTAAGTGATGGGAGTGTGATTGGTGATTATATCCCTTTTTATTTTGGTCCAAGGGCTCCAATGCTTTATGTGATTCAGAAGGGATACAATGGGGTGCAAAGACGGAATGCAGAAGAAATTGTGTATTGTGTGATAGATATTACCGACCTTGTTAGGGATGGGATAGATTGTATCTTTACAGATGGTCATGCTCTTGATAATTTTACAATTACATATCCAGGAACTCGTCTTTGCGAGGTAGACAAATTGTTAGATAAAGATATTCTATATGCTAAGCAATGGGGTGATTTGGATGATGTTAGGAGGAAGAAGCAGGCAGAGCTATTGCTGAAAAATGATCTCCCAAAACAATATATAAAATGTTTTCTTGTATATAATAATTGGGCGAAACAGAAATTAATAAATGATGGGGTGCCAGTAAAAATGGTTATTATCCCCCGAAAGTTGGATTTATTCTATTATTAAAATGATAAGATTCGTAAAGGGAAACTTGCTCGACAGCGAAGCGGAAGCATTGGTGAACACTGTCAATACTGTAGGTGTGATGGGGAAAGGTTTGGCGTTACAATTTAAGGAACAATTTCCAGAAAACTACAGAAAATATCGTGAGGTTTGTAAGGCTAATTCTTTTCGAGTAGGACAGGTGTTTGCTACAATTGAGCATACTGTTAGCGGTGATAAGGTAATAATTAATTTCCCTACGAAAACAACTTGGAGAGAACCATCAAGGTATGCTTACATAGAAGAAGGTCTTGCTGCCTTAAAGAAGTTATTGATTGAAAAAGGGATAAAGTCGGTTGCTATACCTCCACTTGGCACGAGGAATGGGGGATTGGATTGGGACAGGGTTAGGCAAATGATGGTGGATTCCCTTTCTGATATTGAATGTGATATTGTTATTTACGAGCCTAATGAGGTTATTATTGATCGCATGAAGGCTGAAAGGGTTAGACTGACTCCGGCAAGAGCAATGATGTTAGACTTATTGTGTGATTTAGTCGCGCAAGGGGAAGTTGTTTCTGAATTTGCTGCTGAAAAGGTTGTTTATTTTCTCCAACGATTTGGAGCAAGAAATGTCTTTAAGTTGAATTTTCAACCAGCATATTACGGTCCGTATTCAGGGAAAGTCCGCTACGTGCTTCGTTATTTAAATGGCAGTTATATAATGGGACTTGAAGAAATGTCCCAGAGACCATTTGAGCCCATCTGGCTACTACCCGACATTAGAGACGCCATCACTTCTTTTTTAACGAAAGATGCTAATATTAGTTATGCTAAGATTTCTATGACAACAAAAAGATTTTTAGATGGTTTCTATTCGAATTATTCTCTTGAAATTCTATCTACGGTTGATTATATTTTGGGACATGATCCTGCATTGTTTAATTGGAAAGATGAGAATAGAGATTTTGTTGTGGGGAAAGTGCATGAAGACATTTCTCACTGGAGCAATCGGAAAGGTCGTCTTTTCGGTGAGGAGAGGAATATTGGAATAGTAGTTGCTCATTTGAAAGAGTGGAATGGTATGTTTTGTTAGAAAAAGTTGAAAGAAAACAACAAGTAGAATATTCATCAGTAATGTAGAAATAAAAGAGGGGCGGCCACGCGGTGGCTGCCCCTCGGTTGTTTATATCTGCCTGTACGGTTTATAGGAATATGTAGCGGGCGATGAAGAGTACGGCCAAAATCCACATGGTGACGGAAATTTTCTTGGCTTTGCCGCAGAGGGCGTTAATAAGGACGTAGGAGATCATGCCAATGAGGATGCCGTCGCTGATGCTGTAGCAGAGGGGCATGAGGATGATGGTGAGGAATGCAGGGATAGACTCACTGTAGTCGTCAAGGTCAATCTGCTTGATGGGGCTGAGCATCATAAGACCAACGATGACCAGTGCAGCAGTAGTGGCAGCAGAGGGGATGTGGGTGAAGATGGGGGCAAAGAAGATAGCGATGATAAAGCAACAGACCGTTGAAAAAGCGGTGAGACCGGTACGACCACCGGCACCGACACCAGCGGCACTCTCCACATAAGTGGTAGTGGTAGAAGTGCCGAGGCAGGCTCCGCAAGTGGTGGCAACGGCGTCGGCCATGAAGACTTTGTTGATGCCGTCGATGTTGCCTTTCTCGTCGACCATGCCGGCTTTCTGGGAGACACCGATAACAGTTCCCATGGTGTCGAACATGTCGATAAAGAGGAAGGTGAAGAGGACGACGAGCATGTCAAGCGAGAGGACTTCGCTCCATTGGAACTGGCAGAAGATGGGTGCCACTGAGGGAGGGACGTCGACCACGCGGTCAAAGACGGTGAGGGCTCCGTGGGTCACAGTGCCGTCGGCTCCGGTGATTTGCCAGATGGGGAGCATGCCCAGAAGAGCGGTGGCGATAATGCCTATGAGAATATTGCCGGGAACCTTGAGGATGAGGAGTACAGCGGTGATGACAATGCCGATGATGGCCAAGAGCGCTGTGCCGTGGCAGATGTTGCCCAGTCCGACCAATGTGGCGTCGTTGTCGACGATGATGCCGCCGTTCTTCAGTCCGATGAAGGCGATGAAGAGACCGATACCAGCACCGATGGCGTGACGTAGGTTCATGGGAATGGCATCAACAATCCATTGGCGCACTTTGGTGAGGGTGAGGATGATGAAAATAATGCCTTCAAGGAAGATGGCTGTCAGGGCGAACTGCCATGAGTGTCCCATGCCGATACAGACACCGAACACAAAGAAGGCGTTGAGACCCATGCCGGGAGCCAGAGCGAAAGGTTTTTTGGCATAGATGGCCATGACCAAGGTACCGATGATGGCGGCCAAAGCCGTTGCTGTGAACACAGCGTTGGTGGGCATGCCTTGATCTGCCAAAGCGCTGAAAATGCCAGGGTTCACAGCCAGAATATACGCCATGGCCAAGAAGGTGGTAATACCTGCCACTATCTCGGTTCTGACGTTATGTACTGCGGAATCGAATCCGAATAACTTCTTTAACATAATGTTTTGGTATTATCCTTAATATTTGATTTTTAGTATTCGTCTTAGAAAGCCCATTTGATGCCTGCGCAGGGAGCCACATTGAAGCCTTTGTTGAGGGCGAAGTCGGCACCGCTGTGCCATCCACCGGCAAAGTTGTAGGCCAGTTCCACTTCGCCGCCAATCATCAGGTGATTGCAGCCAAAGTGTTGACCGATGTTGTACCAAATCTGGGGTTCGGAGAGGATGACCAGCTTGGTGTTGTCCCATTTCAGGTTGTTGTCAACACCCCAGTTGACATTCTCTCCCCAAACATCGAGGAAACCACTGAACGTAAGACCTTTCACGCCAAAGAGGTTCTGCATGCCCCACACAAAGGTGAACTGGATAGGAATGTCGCTGACTTTGTCGAAGGGACGGAGGGCTGCGGGTGTGTTGTTAAGGTCTTTCTGTCCGCTGATGCGCTTGTACATCAGTTCGAAGGTGAAAGTGTTGGTGTAGCTCTCATTGTGGAGGAAGTACTCAATACCGAACAACCATGCGTTGCTGGCGAACTGTCCGCCGTTCCACTCCACATGGAGGCTGAGGGGTGCGAGGGGTGTGTGTTGCCACAAGTTGATGGCACGGGCTATCTCGGTGTAGTAGCCAGTGGGTGCGAGAGCGTCGGTGGGATGGTAGATGTCGTTGAAGAAGAAGGTGCTACCGAAATCGTCGCTCTTAAACATTTCGAGAGTGGTAGTGAGGTGACCGCGATTGAAGTCATACATCTCTTGAATGTTGGTCTGGGCTTTTGCTCCGACCACTGCCAGCAGCATGGCTGCAATGAATACTACTTTTTTCATGGTGGTACTTTTTTGGTTGATAATAATTGGATTATAAAATATTTTTAACATTTTAATCCCGCTAAAAGACACTGCAAATGTACAAAGAAAAAATGATGCTGCCAAATTTTTAACATTTCGGGGAAAGTGTGTGCTGCCCGAAATATATGAATGTCTGTGTCGTTCGTATGTCGTAAGCCCGAATCTATCCCATGGTTCGCTCATCCATGGTTCGTTTTACCTCCAGGGAGGAATAAATTATGGTACAAAGAACAGGGAAGGGTGGTCGAAGGAGCAGGGTAGGTGCGTTCTGTCCGGCGGGGAATGGCCGATTTGGATTTGGCAGGCCTCCCCGGAAAGAGAAAGCAGAAGTGTGGCAAGTGACTATTGGCTGTGGGTTTCCTGTTGTTCTTTAATCGGAGGCAGGGGGTGGGAGGGTGATGAAATCGCCATGGGCTTGGAAGTGCTCGATAAGTTGGGCATAGAAGCGGTGTCGGGAGAGGGTCTCGGCGTTGCCGACGACGATGAGTTTCATGCGGGCACGGGTGATGGCCACGTTCATGCGGCGCAGGTCGTGGAGAAATCCGATGGTGCCCTGATCGTTGTCGCGAACCATGCTGATAATGATAACGTCGCGTTCCTGACCCTGGAAGCCGTCGACACTGTTGACTGAGATTTGGCCTCGCAGGGTGCGGAAGTATTTCTGCCATTTGAGTAGGCGCCGTATTAAGCGCACTTGGGCTCGGTAGGGCGATATGATGCCGAAGTCGATGCGTTCGTCTTGAATGCGGGTGATGCCTATCATTTCGATATAGTCGCGCAACAGATGGATGAGCAGGCGCGCCTCTTCGGCATTGGAGCGGCTTAGTGTCCGGCTTTGTTTTTCGCCGAATTGGCATTGCGAGGTGTCCACCCAAGTGAGAGGAGTGTCGAGTGGCGAGACGAGTCGGTCGGCCACTTGGGGTGCCGCAATAAGTTGGTTGTGGTAGAACCAGCGCGAGGGGAAGGCCATGATGTCTCGGTTCATACGGTACTGGGTGTTGAGTAGCGAGACACACTGCTGTTTGTGTTGTGCCACTTTTTGCATTAGGGTGTGATCCAGCCCTCCATGTGCGGCTTCGGGACATTTGATGGTGGGTGGAAGCTGTTGGTGGTCGCCACTGAAAATAACACGGTCGGCTTTTAATATGGCGGCCCAGCAGGCGGGTTCGAGGGCTTGGGCGGCCTCGTCAATGAAGAGGGAGGAGAACCGACGGTGGTCAAGGATGCGATAGGCGCTTCCTATGAGGGTGCAGGAGACCACACGGGCTTGGTTGAAGAGGTCGGTCTGGATTCGGATTTCGAGTTCGGTGGCTCGTGAGCGCAATTTGGCAAGACGGGCTTTCCGTTCGCGCGACAGGTTGCTGTTCTCGTTGCTCCCGTGCAGGGTGCGCCGAATGTTCCATAGTTCGGAGTAGTCGGGGTGGTCGGCATAGCGGCGTTCAAAACTGCATTGAAGCATTTCGTCGCTCATACGCAAGGGATTGCCAATGCGGAGTACGTTCACTCCACGGTGTGACAATTGTTCGCTAATCCAGTCGACGGCAGCGTTGCTCGGGGCGCAGACCATTACTTGGGTTTCGCGCTGAAGGGTCTCGATGATGGCTTCGACAAGGGTGGTTGTCTTGCCGGTTCCCGGAGGGCCGTGGATGATGGCCACTTCTTGTGATTCAATCACTTTTTGCACGGCTTCTTGCTGGCTGGTGTTGAGCCACGGGAAGTTGAGCCGTGGCAGGCGACGGAAGTTGGGAGCAAGGGGACCGATGAGTGTGTCGCGCAAGTGGATGAATTTCTCGTTGTCGCTGCGTATGGCTGTGCTGATGGCGTCGAGCATCACTTGGTAGCTGGTGGTGTCGATGCTGGTCTGGATGCCCAGGAGTTTGGTTTGGGCGGTGGCGCGGATTGATTGGAGCGACGATCGGTTGGGTATGGCCACGGTGAGCACACCAACGCCTACTTGTTCAATGAAAAATTGAAAGGGCAGTTGGCGGATTTTGCGGTTGCTGTCGCTGAGGGTAAAGAATGCAACGGGTTTGCCTGGTTCGAATTCACTGTCTACCTCGTCGTCCGCAACTTCGTAGGTGACTGTGATGACCAGCTGGTCGAGTGTGTTGTATGTTGTGTTTCCAAGGGTTACAGGATATCGACAGGAGGCTTCCTGCACTTGGTTGGCGTAGTTGTCGCTGGCAAGGGTGCGGGCGTAGGCTTCCTGTTCGTATTTTATCTCCAAGTGGAGAAGGTCGGCCTGTTTTTGCAGTTGGGTGATAGGTGAGAGATGTTCCATAAAGTTCCCTGTTAACGATGATTGAATAAAAATATTTTATAATGATTTGCTCAATCAAATAAATTGTGTATCTTTGCAGTGTACCCTGTACTTCGTGTATGGAGTATAGTATTATGTTTATCAATTATTTAAATTAATTATCAAGAAAATATTAATCCAAAATTAATCCAAAAATAAGGAGTTTTCATATGACAAAAGTAAAATCATTAGCTGACCTCAAAGCCATGAGAGAGAAGCTTCAGTCGAATCTGGATATTCGCGAGAAAGCAGAAAATCCCGAGTCGCTTGTGCAAATCAAAGTCGCTATGGCCACATGCGGTATTGCTGCTGGTGCCAAGCAAGTTATGGAACACATGATGGCGAAGGCTGAAGAGCTCAAGATTGCCGCTGTTTTTACACAGACAGGTTGCATGGGCTATTGCCATGCCGAGCCCACACTGGAAGTACGCGTTCCAGGTAAGGATCCCATCGTTTTCGGTCACGTAGACAACAATCGTGCTGACGAGATTTTGACCAAATATGTCATGAATGGCGAATTGGTCGAGGGTATCATTCCTGTCAATTACGAAACTATAGACAAATAATACGGAGGACACACTATGGCAAAGTACAAAATGCATGTTCTCATCTGTGGCGGTACTGGATGTAAGTCCAGCAACAGCTTGGATATCATCGAAAACTTCCACACGATTCTTAAAGAGAAGAACCTTCAGGACGAGGTGCAGGTCATTAAGACCGGTTGCTTCGGTTTCTGCGAAAAAGGTCCTATCGTCAAGATTATGCCTGACAATACGTTCTACACTCAGGTTAAACCCGAAAATGTGCGTCGTATTGTTGAGGAACACCTTATCAAAGGCCGTAAAGTTCCCGAGCTGCTTTACATGAACCCTGAAAACAAGGAGCATGTCGCAGACTCGAAACACATGGATTTCTACAAGAAACAGATTCGTATTGCATTGCGTAACTGCGGTTTTGTAGATCCCGAAAACATTGAAGAGTGCATCTCCCGTGGCGGTTATGAAGCTTTGGCTAAATGTTTGACCGAGATGACCCCTGAACAAGTTATCGCTGAGGTGAAAGCCTCTGGTCTTCGTGGTCGTGGTGGTGCCGGTTTCCCCACTGGTTTGAAATGGGAACTCTGTGCCAAGAACAAGGCTGATCAAAAATATGTCATTTGCAATGCTGACGAGGGTGACCCCGGCGCTTTCATGGATCGTTCCATTTTGGAAGGCGACCCCAACAGTATCGTTGAAGCTATGGCCATCTGCGGCTACGCTATCGGAGCCAGCAAAGGTCTTGTCTATATCCGTGCTGAATACCCCCTCGCTATCGAGCGTTTGAAGATTGCTATCAACCAAGCTCGCGAATACGGTCTCCTCGGTGAAGACATTCTCGGAACAGGTTTCAATTTCGATATTGAGCTCCGCTATGGTGCCGGTGCATTCGTTTGCGGTGAAGAGACCGCTCTGATTCACTCAATGGAAGGCCAGCGTGGCGAACCCACCCTTAAACCTCCGTTCCCCGCTGTCAGCGGCTACATGGGCAAGCCCTCTAACGTGAACAACGTCGAGACTTTCGCCAATGTCCCCGTCATCATCACCAAGGGTGCTGAGTGGTTCAACAAAATCGGTACCGAGAAATCTAAAGGTACCAAGGTCTTCGCTCTTGCAGGCCAGATTAACAATGTGGGTCTGATTGAGGTTCCCATGGGTATCACTCTCCGTGAGATTATTTATGAAATTGGTGGTGGTATTAAAGACGGTCGTCAGTTCAAAGCTGTCCAGACCGGTGGTCCTTCCGGTGGTTGCTTGACTGCCAAGCACCTTGACACCGCTATTGATTACGATAGCCTTGTTGCAGCCGGTTCTATGATGGGTTCTGGCGGTATGGTCGTTATGGACGAGACCAGCTGTATGCCCGCTATCGCCAAGTTCTATCTTGAGTTCACCTGTGAAGAGAGCTGCGGTAAGTGCTCTCCCTGCCGTATTGGTAACAAGCGTCTGTGTGAAATCCTTGAGAAGATCACCGACGGACGTGGCACCATGGAAGACCTTCAGGAACTCCGCAACTTGGCAGCCGTTATTAAAGATACCGCCCTCTGCGGTCTTGGTCAGACTTCACCCAACCCCGTACTCTCAACCCTCGACAACTTCTGGGATGAGTATGTTGAGCACGTTGTCGACAAGAAATGCCGTGCCGGTGTCTGCAAGAAACTCATGAGTTATGTCATCGACCGCGAGAAGTGCATCGGTTGTGGCAAGTGCGCCAAGGGATGCCCCGTTGAGGCTATCACCCGTACCGACTACACCGCTCCTGGACATAAGCTGGCTTCGATGGTTATCGACAGTACCAAGTGTATCAAGTGCGGTGCATGTATCAACAATTGTAAATTTGGTGCCATTTCTATTCAATAAATGTTATTAGTCTGACTTGTTCGACAAAAAAATAAATAAAGAAAAATGATTAATCTCACAATAGATAATAAAGCGATTCAAGTTCCCGAAGGCACCACCATTCTGAAGGCTGCCCGTATGAACGGTATCGATATTCCCACCCTTTGCCATTTTGAGCTTGATGGGATGAATTTTGAAAACAAACCCGGTGGATGCCGCGTGTGTGTTGTCGAGGTGAAAGGCCGCCGCAATCTGGCTCCCGCCTGTGCCACTGATGTGATGGAAGGCATGGAAGTGCTTACCCATAGCGCCCGCGTCATCAACGCCCGTAAAACTGTCGTCGAGCTCATCCTCAGCGACCACCCGAACGACTGTCTCCAGTGCGAGAAAAACGGTGACTGCGAACTGCAGAGCCTGACCAAACGTCTCGGCATCAAGGAAATCCCCTTCAAGGGAGCTACCTCCACCTATCGTAAAGACAGCACCCTTAGCGTTTACCGCGATATGGATAAGTGTGTCATGTGCCGTCGCTGCGAGTCGATGTGCAACAAATTCATGTCTGTGGGTGCTTTGAGCGGTGTCAACCGTGGTTTCCAGGCAGTTGTCGCTCCCGCTTTCGAGCAGAATCTCGGTGACAGCAGCTGCGTCAACTGCGGCCAGTGCGTACAGGTGTGCCCCGTGGGTGCCCTCACCCTCGTTGACAACATCAGTGATGTTCTCAAAGCCATTGCCGATCCTACCAAGAAAGTCGTTGTCCAGACTGCTCCTGCAGTCCGCGTGGCTCTCGGTGAGGAATTTGGCATGAAACCCGGTGAAATCGTTACCGGTAAAATGGCTGCTGCTCTCCGTCGTCTTGGTTTCGACCAGGTGTACGACACCGACTGGAGTGCTGACCTTACCATCATGGAAGAGGGTACCGAGCTTCTCGGCCGCCTGAAGAAAGCCCTTGCCGGCGAAGAGGTGAAACTGCCTATGTTCACATCCTGCTGCCCCGCCTGGGTCACCTTCTACGAGAAGAACTTCCCCGATCTGCTTGAATATCCTTCGACCGCCAAGTCGCCTCAGGGTATGTTCGGTGCTGTGGCCAAGAACTACCTTGCTCCCAAACTGGGTGTGAAACGCGAAGACCTCGTGGTCGTCTCTATCATGCCTTGCCTTGCCAAGAAGAGCGAGCGCGCTCGTGAGGAACTGGCCGTCAACGGTGACAGCGATGTCAACTACACCCTCAGCACCCGCGAGCTGGCTCACATGATTCGCCAGTGCAACCTCAACCTCAACGACATGCCCGAGGAAGACTTCGACAGCCCGCTTGGTCAGTCCACAGGTGCTGCTGTCATCTTCGGTGCCACCGGTGGTGTTATGGAAGCTGCCCTCCGTACCGCCTACGAGCTGCACACCGGCAAGACCCTGCCCAAGGTCGAGTTCCACGAGACCCGCGGTTTCGACGGCGTGAAGGAAGCTACCATCGATATCGACGGCTTCCCCTTGAAGATTGCTGTCGTCTACAGCCTTGCCAATGCCCGCAAGATGATGGAGCAGGTGCGTCAGGGCAACCCCAACGGCTACCACTTCATTGAGGTGATGGCATGCCCCGGCGGTTGCATCGGCGGTGCTGGTCAGCCCTATCACCATGGCAACAGCGAGATTATCCGCAAGCGCATGGAGGCCATCTACCGCGAGGACGAGGGCAAGCCCATCCGCAAGAGCCACGAGAATCCCGAGATCCTTGCTATCTACGAGGAATACTACGGTGAACCTTGCGGCCACCTCAGCCACGAGCAGCTGCACACCCACTACTTCGACAAATCCGACAAAGTGGAGGCAACAAAATAAATTGAAAATGGAAAATTGAAAGTTGAAAGACAATGCGCGTAAGCAATTTTTCAATTTTCAACTTTCAATTTTCAATTAATAATAAGAATTATGGCAAACATCAAGTTATCTGAAGAGAAAATAAATATCATCAAGGAGATTGCCAAATCGTTTGGCAATAAGCCGGGAGAGGTTATCAATGTCCTCCATCAGGTGCAGGGCAAGTTTGGTTATCTGCCTGCCGAGGTTCAGGAAATCGTTGCTCACGAGTTGGGTATTCCCGTCTCGCGTGTTTATGGCATTGTGTCCTTCTACAGTTTCTTCACCATGGAGCCCAAGGGTAAGCACCCCATCGACATCTGCTTAGGTACTGCTTGTTACGTCCGTGGTGCCGAGAAGGTGCTCGACGCATTCAAACGCGCCCTCAATGTCGAGGTTGGCAAGTGCACTTCCGACGGCAAGTTCTCACTGAACACCCTCCGTTGTGTCGGTGCCTGTGGTCTGGCTCCTGTAGCCATGGTTGGCGACAAGGTCTATGGCCGTCTCACTCCCGACCTGGTGCCTGGCATCATTGCTGAGTACAATGACTAACCTTCATTAATAGGTTTAAGAGCCAAAGCCCCTGCGCTCTGTAGGGGCTTTTTTTATTCCTGTCATGTCTCTTACACAACAACCCCAATGGGTGGCCGCCTACACCTCTCCGCGTGCCGAAAAGACCGTCACCCAACGCATTGCCGCCGAACTGCAGTTAGAGGTCTATCTCCCCTTGCACCGTGTTCTGCGCAAGTGGTCTGACCGTGTCAAGAGTGTTGAGATTCCCCTCATTCCCTCCTATACTTTCATTAAGATGCGTGAGTGCGACCTTTGGCAAGTACGCGAAATCAAGGGAGTATGTGGATTTGTCTCTTTCCCATCCACGGGGATTGCAGTCATTTCAGAGACAGACATGCAGAGCCTGCGCCGTTTTGCCGAATCGAAAGCCGAGGTCTATATAAACAACATAGACCAATTGCGGGTAGGTGCTCATGTCAAGGTGGTTGATGGCGAATTCGTCGGCATGGAAGGTGTCATCGTAGGCGACAACCATAATGGCAACTTTGCTGTTGAGATTTCGGGTCTCAATCTCTATCTCTCGGTTGCCATTCAGCAGGAGCTGCTACAGCCCATTGCTCCACCCAAACCCAAGCCTGTGGGTTTGTTATATGAGTAAATCCTTCATTCCTATTTTAGGTACATAGTGCACGCCTCCTTCGCGGTAGTAGGCGTGGCTTTCTTCGGGAGCAATTGGCTTTAGTTCAATCTTTTCAATGCCTTTTCCTATGGCTATAATCAGCAGGGGGGTCAACGGTAGTTCCAATTCTGTAGCTATCTGGGTCGGATTAAATGCCCCTATTGTCAGTCCGTTCAATCCCATTTCCACAGCTTTCAGCAACATGCTCTGAATGGCAATACCTAAGTCTATATCAATCATCTTGTTCTCCTCCTGTGTGGAGCATACAATGATGAATGCCTCAGGTTCCGTACCAGGAAACGGCAGGTGTAACTCAGGCAGAGCGGCACCCATCTTTATGTTACGCAGCACCTTCTCGGCTCCCGTGCCTTTGGTTACTAATCTGAAACGAAGTACCTGTTGGTTGCGGGCTGAAGGCACTTTGCTGCAAACCCCCACAATGCGTTCCAGTTCTTCGCGTTTCACCACATAATCCTTGTTGTAGCCGCGGTAGCTCCGATTGCGAAGCAGTAATTCGTCAAGGGTATGTCCCACCCGTTTTACTTTGGTGCGTCCGGCACCGAATACCTCTTCATATCGTTTTTCTAAGTAGTTGTCTGCCATATTGTGTTTATTATTAATGTGTTGCCATTGGAGTGGCAGCGGTTTGAAAATACAAATATAAACAAAATTCCCGAAATAAACACACTCTTTCAAGAACTTGTCATTAGCTGGCACGATACATTAACCCAAATCAGTCATCAGGCTAAGAAGGCCTTCGGTGGAGGCCAAAGCAGAGATTTGTGAAACGGAAAGGATAATAATAACCGTTTTATTCAGTTTTCTGTCTTGATGACTGGCAGGGGTTCTGCCCCTTTTCCTTCGCTCCTCGTTCCTCAGTTCTCCCATCGTTCTCCCATCGTTCTCCCATTTCAGAAGGAGAAATGAGGAAGAACTGAGGTCGAAGGGTGGGTGAAGGAGCGAACCAAAGGCAGTGCGAAAGGAAATTAGGCGCAGGTTGGGGAGGATTCGCGGAAAGTGGCATACGTTGAAAAGGAATGACGGAAATGATGGCACCGCTTTGGGTGTGCCTTGACAATGGAAAGCCGGAGTATCTAAAGGGGACTTCGATGAATCGCCTTGAAAGAGCATAACAAATATAGCCCAATGGCATTGCCTTGGGTATACTAATCACGATTTGCAAGTGCAAAAGCAAAAATCATATTTATAGAACCTGCCTAAAAACAATTCGGTGTATACAAGTCGATGTGATATGTGTCGGAGCAATATTTATATAATGCCTCATGACCGATTGGGAATCAATGGTCAAACGCCGAAGAACAGGTGATGGAAGATGGGTCAGGCGATGGGGGGAGGGAAATGTGCGACGGGTTGTTAATACATCTACTGGAGGGCAGCGGAGTTGGTTGCATAGTTGCGCCAACGTTCCAAGGCCGAGGCCATATCGTCGGGTAGAGGACTTTCGAAATGCAGATGTTGGCCGGAGGTGGGATGATCAAACCCCAGTATTTGGGCGTGGAGGGCTTGGCGTGGCAGTGTTCTGAAAGTGTTCTCTACAAACTGTTTGTAGCGTGTAAAGGTGGTGCCTTTCAGTATGCGGTCACCACCGTAGGCGGCATCGTTGAAGAGGGGATGTCCTATATGGCGCATATGGGCGCGGATTTGATGTGTACGACCGGTTTCGAGGATGCATTCCACCAAGGTGACATAGCCGAAGCGTTCTATCACCCGCCAGTGTGTCACGGCGTGTTTGCCCCGTTCGGGGTCGTCGGTCACGTGCATTACGCGGCGATCCTGCGGTGAGCGTTCCAGATTGCCGTCAATGGTGCCCTCATTTTGGTCAAAATTGCCCCATACCAGTGCATTGTATTTCCTTTCGATGGTGTGGTTGAAGAATTGTTTTGCCAACACTGCCTGAGCATCCTCGTTTTTGGCAATGAGTAGAAGCCCCGATGTGTCTTTGTCGATGCGGTGTACCAAGTAGGGTTGTACGGGTTGTCCGTTGGAGAGGGTCTTGCCTTGATAGTAGTATAAAAGTCCGTTGAGCAGTGTGCCGTTGATGTTGCCGTGGCCGGGGTGTACCACAAGTCCGGCTTGTTTGTCGATTACCAACACATCGTCGTCTTCGTAAACGGCTTTGAAGGGCACTGGCTCGGGGATTAGTTCGATTTCGTGCGGGGGTTGCGGCAGCAGTACGCTGATGATGTCGCAGGGCTTTATTTTGTAGTTTGATTTGGCAGCCTTGTTGTTCACCAATACGCAGCCGGCATGTGCAGCGGCCTGGATTTTGGTGCGCGAAATACCTTCAAGCCGCATTTGCAGGTATTTGTCCAGGCGCATCATTTCCTGGCCTTTGTCTACTTGTATGCGGTGGTGTTCAAACAATTCGGGTTCGCCCAGTTCAATGTCCTCTTGCTGTATGGGGTTGGACAGGGGGGTGTCTGAGGAGGGTGTTGACATGACGGTGGTATAGAGGGGGGTTAAAGGGTTTCGGATGGGTTTTTGTTTAGGGTTCGATGATGATTTTTTGTGCCGGGTCTATGCCTATGCGTACCAGATAGAGGCCGGAGGGAAGGGGTTGGGTGATGGTTTGGGATGGCCCGTCGGGGGTTCGTGACAGGTGTATCGGCTGCCCTTTGATGTTGTAGATGGTGATGGGTGCGGACTGATGGGTTTCTACGACAATGCGGTTGTCCTGCACATGTATGCGGTTGTTTGTTTGTTCCGGTTGTATGGTGGCAAGGGTGGCGCTGTGGCCGAATGCGGGACGCAGCATCAGGGAGCCTCGCAGTATGGTGTTCTGCCATTCGGTGCCGGTGAGGTAGAAGATGTGTGCAGAGGCGTCGTTGTTGCGGTCGAACCCCAGATTGATGTAGTCGGCCGATGTCTGCTGCAGCCCTACATAGATGGTGCCGGAGCAGATCAGGGGCTCTTCGAGCAGGTATCGGACATAGCGGTTGAAGCCTTCGAAGAGTGGGCTGCGGCGGTCGCAGTCTCGGTAGATGATGTTGCCGGGGTGGCCGTTGTTGTCGTCCCACACGGTGATATAGAAACGGATGTTGTTGTTTCCGTTGGCATAGGCGCGGTTGAAATAGAGGTGCAGGGCGGTGAGGGTGTCTTCTGTGTTAAGGGTGAAGCGGCATGCCAGTCGGACATCGGGCGAGGTGGAGTTGAGTCCGTAGCCGTTTTCAGGAGTGCCGTCGTCGTAGGCGTAGTAGTTGTCGAATATTTGTGTAAAGACGATAGTGTCGTTTTGAGGGTGGTTGTCTCCGCTAACGCCTTCGCGCAATCCATGGACTACGGTGTAGGAGGTGGGTTGGTGGTCGGTGGCTACGGGCAGGGTGAGGTCGAGTGGCGGCATGGCATGGGCTGCTGCGGTTTGATAGGAGTGGTTGCGCCAGTAAACGGGAGTGTTTTCCAGCCCCCCGTTATAGGTGGTGAGTGTTTGACCATTGTTGTCGTAGACGGTGTAGATGTAGGTGGTGGCCAACTCTTCGGTGAAACGGTTGGTGATGGTGAGTGGCAGGGAGTCGCGCATGTCGGAGGGGGTGAACTGTCTTGCGGGCATGGCTTGGTAGTTCCGCAGCAGTGAGGGGGCTGGGTTGACAAAGGCCACGTCGCGTGAGGCGGTATCGGCTTTGTGTCGGCCGACGTTAAGACTTATATAGTCGATATTCCATTGGTCGGCATTGCTCAGCAGGCCGGGTTTATTGTTGTTGTCCAGGCTGCAAAGATTGTAGAAGCGGAATTGAAAGCCGGCTTTGAGGTATTGGGGGTCGCGAATGGGGATGTCGCGGAATTGCCAATAGGAGCCGGTGTGGGCAAATAGGGTATCGGCAGGATAGCCCCGGGTGGACCATACTCGTTCCCAGCAGCTGTCGGTGGGATTGAAGAATTCGAGTATGAGTGAGTCCTGTTTTTCGGGTGTGTCGCCTATGCGTTCCCACATGTTGCCGTATCCTCCTCCGGGAAGGTAGAAGAAACTCAGGTAGATGGAGTCGCTTGGGGAGATGGGACGCGAATAGGGGTGGAAGAGAGAGTCAAGCCTGATAGGACGCGACAATAAGGTGTCGCCGGTGAAGAGTTGTCCAGTTGCGGTGGGATATAGGTCTCCCTCTTCGTCGAAAGCGTCGAGGGTAGCCATGCCGATGGTGGGAGGGAGGGGTGCGTAGCCTTGGTTGACAAATGTGCCGCCCAGATACCATAGCGAGCGGGACATGGCAGGTGAGGAGAAGTCGTCGAAGAATGGCAGTTCTACAAGGGTGTCGTTTTTGGGTTGGGGTGTGTGCTGCCGACACAAGGGGAGTAGCACTTCTTGTGCGGCAAGGGTGTTGCCGAGCAAGAAAAGCAGCAGTATGGCGACGATGCGTTGCATGTTACCAGTCCCAGCCTTCGTCAAAGTCCATGTCTTCTTCGGTGGTGTAATAGTCGTCGTATTCGTCATAGGGGGTGGTGAAGATTTGTGTGGAGTCGACCTTGAAGTTGGAGATGATACGTTCTATATCGGCTTCGGTGGCATCGCAGTACCACACTTCGACTGCGGTGCCCAGAGGGTAGCGCGTAACACCGGTGTAGTCTGGATAGAGTTTATAGCATACGGCACTGTTGCGGTCGGTGACTTCATCCCAGTGTTCTATGCCTACATTGAGCGAGGCGGAAAGAATTCCGCGGCGTGTTTTGGCGGGAGCCTGTCCGATGACGAAGGGGACGCGGGTTCCCACGGGTTTTTCGCCAATGCCTACAGTGAGGTCGACGGCTGCTCCTTGATCCATTTTTTCACCTGCGTATACCATTTTGCCTTTGCAGGTGGCTTCGAGAATCATGTTTCGGTATGGACTGTCAACAAACTTAAGCTTTCCACAGCGCAGGCCAGATGCTTCGAGTGCGGAAACAGCACTGCGCACAGTCATGCTGGACAGCTCGGGTAGCACTACGTCTGCAGGAGTATATGTGCTGACGGTGACGTAGACTTTGCGATGGGTTTTGACCATGGTGCCGGGTTTGGGGTCTTGTTGCAGCACTATGCCGCCTTCTTTCTCGGCATCATAGACAGAGTCGATGATTACATAGGTGAAGCTTAAGGGGTTGTCCTTTTTGAGCTGGGAAAGGGATATGCCATAGTAGTCGGGCAGCTCGTATTCTTTTCCCTGACGGGCAATGGCTTTGATAAGCAGGAATGCCAGTACCACAATAATGACTGACACAGCAAGCATATATAGCAAATGCTTGATGAGGGGGTGCCGTTTGAAGAAGTTATTGCTCATAATTGTATGTAATAACGCTGGACGTGGTGTTTTATTGTTCGGTGCAGGCAGAGTTTTTGCCAGTGGCGGTCAAGACACAATCTCGCCTTTGAGGGTGGCAGCGGTGCAGTCGGTGACTTTTACGTTGATGTATTGTCCGGGTTGTGCATTGCGACGGTCGAAAACGATGACTTTGTTTTGGCTATTGCGGCCAAAGAGTTGTTCTTTGCTGCGGTGCGACACGCCCTCTACCAATACTTCAAAGGTCTTGCCTATTTCTTTGCGGTTGTTTTCGAGTGCAATCTGTCCTTGCAAGGCGATGATTTCTTCGAGACGCCGGGTTTTCTCGGCTTCGGGGATATCGTCTTGCAGGTGTTTGGCGGCGTAGGTGTCGGGACGCATGGAGAATTTGAACATGTAGGCGTAGTCGTAGCGCACTTTGCGGAACATGTCGAGGGTCATTTGGTGTTCCTCCTCGGTTTCGGTGCAGAATCCGGCGATGACATCGGTTGTGATGGAGCAGTCGGGCATGTAGCGGCGGATGGCTTCGATTCGGTTCAGGTACCATGCAGAGTCGTAGTGGCGGTTCATGAGTTTCAGCATACGGTCGCTGCCGCTCTGTACGGGCAGGTGGATACATTTGCATATGTTGCTATGCGAGGCCATTACTTCAAGGAGTTTGTCGCTGAGGTCTTTTGGGTGCGAGGTGGCGAAACGGACACGGAGCAGAGGGCTTATTTCGGCTACGCGCTGCATCAGTTCAGGAAAATCAACGGAGGTGGAGCTGTCGGCTGGGTTGTGGAAACGGTAGGAGTTGACATTTTGTCCCAGTAGGGTTACTTCTTTATAGCCTTGTTCGAAAAGTGAGCGAGCTTCGGCGATGATGGTTTCGGGGTCGCGGCTGCGTTCGCGCCCACGGGTGTATGGCACTACGCAGTAGGCACAATAGTTCTGGCATCCTCGCATGATGGAAATATAGGCCGATATGCCATTTGAGCCCAGACGTACGGGTTCGATGTCGGCATAGGTCTCGGTAGTGCTGAGTTCGGTTTCGGCTGCTTTGACTCCTCCTTGGCGTACTTGTTTAAGAAGGCTGGGAAGTTGACGGTAGGCGTCGGGACCTACTACGAAACTGACGTTATCCTCTTCTACCATCAATTGGCTTTGCAAACGTTCGGCCATGCAGCCCAGTATGCCTATGCGTAGTTGTTTGTGGCGCAGTTGCAGGGCTCGCAATTCGTGTAGGCGTTTTCGGATGCGTTGCTCGGCGTTGTCGCGGATGGCGCAGGTATTGATGAGTATGTAGTCGGCTTGTTCAATGTCGTTCACAACAATGTGCCCCTCTTTTTGGAGCAAGGAGGCAACAATTTCACTGTCGGCAAAGTTCATTTGGCAGCCGTAGGTTTCGATGTAGATGTTGGACATGTGTGTTTAGGATAATGATAAAGTGTTAATTTTCTGCGCATGTGGTTGGAGGGACATGCTATTGCTGTTAGGGGATGATGACTTTGGTGGCGGGCAATGTGCCAATGCGTACAATATAGAGTCCTGGCCGCAGGGGTTGGGTTTCGGTACGGAGGGTTTCCGTGCTTTGTAGGCTGCCGCGTTGCAGTAAGAGCTGTCCCATGATGTTGTATATGGTCACAGGCAGATTTGCTGGAGATTCGGTGACGATGCATTGGCCCAGCGTATAGACTTTGGTGAAGAAGGCAGGGATGGGATTGTCAATGTTTTCGGGACGACCTTGGGCAAAGGTTGCAGTGATGGTGGCATTGCCAGTGATGGTGATGGAGTGGGGGTTGTCAGTGGCTCCGTCGGACCATTGCACAAAGTGGTAGCCTTCGTTTGGGAGGGCTCCCAGTTGAACCACGGTGCCTTTTGGAAAGATGCCGTTACCGGCGGCAGCACCCATGGTGGGATTGGCAGAGCGAACGGCAAGTTGGTAGTAGGAGGTGGTATCGTAGTAGTATTGTTCGTGGATGACGATGTAGAAGGTGTCGTGTTCGTCACGGGGCATCCAAAGGGTATCGCGTGTGGTGACCGTAATGGTATCAATATGGCTTACCCAAAGGGTGTCGTGCAGAGTGATGTTTACAGTTTGATGGATAGTACGCCATACAGTGTCGCGCAACACGATGGTGTCGTGGATAAGAATTAGTGATTTAGATCGAATGTCAGAGCCTTTGGCAAAGTAGGCGTTGAAGAGGATGTCGCTGTTGACGGTGATGGTTCGGGGATTGTCGGTGTTGCCGTCCATCCAATGGCTGAAATGGTAGCCGGGATAGGCCAGTGCGGCAATCTCGAGCCGTGTCCCTTTTAGGAAGAATCCGCTGCCCGAGGTATTGCCTCGGGTTATCTCGTTGGGCAGTACGGCTACCTCATAGGTGCTGGGTTGGAAGAAGGTAGTATCGAGTACGGTCTGTTCTACAGTGTCGATGAGCGAGAAGAAAAGCGTATCGTAGACGGTGGTGTATAGGGTATCGTGATAGGAGTGGGTCATAGTGTCGTGTATCCAGTGGATGAGGGTGTCGTAAACGATATGGTCAAGGGTGTCGTGGACAGAAATGTAGACGGTGTCGCGTATTATAGTATCGGAACCCAGGGTATCGTATACCGTGATATCGTCGACAAAGAGGTGGTATTTGTAGTTGGAATAATAGTTGATGGCTACATAGCGGGCTTCGGCGGGAACGGTGACCACGTTTTGCTGCCAGTCATTCGTTGAGACAGCGACATCGGCGATGGTGTTGGTGAAAGATTCGACAGCGTTGTTGGTGGTAGAGTATTGTATTTTGAAGTTTTCGGTTGAGTTGTGGGAACGACGGTACCAAAAACTCATCTGTAAGGGACGGGTATGCTGCAGGCAGGGGGATATGAGGTATTGGTTATAGTCGGAGGCAGTGTAAAAGCTGGAGAAGCGGAACTGATAGTTGCCGCTATGGGGGTATATGCTGTTTTCGGTTCCAGTGACACCCAGTTCTTGGAGATTTTCAGTGCTGATGCTTTCGGTCGTCCAACAGCCGTTGTCGCCCTCTTCAAAACCCTGTTCCAAAGGGAATGTGTGTACTGTACCGCAGGCAGGATTGCCATTGGGATTGAAAGTGAAGGTGACACTGCTGTTATTGGTACCGGAGAGATGAATGTTGGTGATTCTGAAAGAAGAATCGGGGGTGCCGTCGCAAAGATAGGGGTAGGGGTTGGTGCCGACATGGAAGGCATGTCGGCTGGAAATTCCCAAGGCGGCTTGCGCAATAGTGCCGTTGACAGTGTCAATGTTGCTGTTGGGACGGAAGAGCCATAGTTGATGAGGAATGGAATAAAAATTAAAGTTAGCGTTATCGGCAGTGCTTCTGTCGTTATAGCGCCATATCAGAAGTCCTTGGTTTGGAATAGAGGCGTCGAAGGTGTCGGCATTGTTGCGGTATTCGAGTATGTACCACTGATGGGGTGCTGCCGCAGCGATTTTTACAGCATTGTTGGGGCCTGAAGCCAGTGATTGAAGGGTATATTCACCCGAATCCTCGATGAGGGGGATGCTGTCTATCCAATTTAGATAGTGGTATTTGAAGAACGAATTGGTTTGTTGTGGGGGAGTCTGGTTGCTGTTCATCAAATCCCATGCACCTCCAGGCGACACATTGGTGTAGCTGTCGTAATGATAAAGGTCGGGGGCACCCAAAGTGTGTGTCATTTCGTGACACAAGGTGCTTACGCTGAAATAGTGCGACCCGCTTCCTGCCAGCTGCAGATTATAGGTCCAGATTCGTTTGTTGCCAAGGGTTACGGTTCGGTCGTAGAGAGACCATTTATGGGGCCAAAGTAGGTCGTTCCAAGCGGTAAACGTGCCGCTCACTATAAAACATATGTTATCCACTTTGCCATCGTTGTCCATGTCGAGATTGGGCAAGGATGACACTGCACAGTTGGCATTGATCCAGCTGACGGCATTCTGCAAGAGGGTGAATTCGCGGTTGCGCCTTGATGTGTCGTTGGTGTAGCCTATCGGATTGGTGACAGCGTTGTATGGTTTAAAATAATTGCGTACATGCATGTCCTGATAGGAAAGCACAAAGTCGGCACTCGGGGTCGGCAAATAATGGGTCATTACCCGCAGGTTACCGTAGCTGGTGTAGTGGAAATAATTGTAAAGAGACTCGTTGCCAGCTGTGCTGTCGTTGAACATGGAGTCAATAGTACTGAAAGAGGAAGACGTACAAGTGTCTTCATCGGCAAAACGGATAAAAATGACTATGTTGTTCAGTATCCCGTGGTTGGCTCCGCTGGTCTTGGGTGCAACAGACAGTGAATCCTCTGGCACTTTCCAGGCGTCGTGGCGGCTGCGCAGATAACGCTTAGTGGGCATCAGGTTGGGACGCAGTCCAGCCTTGGCGGGGTCGTCACGTCCCGGCAGCAGGGTGGTGGCACAGAGACCCTCGGGAATCACACCCACCTGCAGTGGGTCGACCATGGGGTCTGTATCGGTGCTCTGTCCGGCATAGACATACTGTCTGGTTTGTGGGTTTTGAACTATTGTGAAACCTTCCGAATCGTGGAGCCAATGATAAAACTCATCGCCACTGACAAAACAATGTAGTGTGTCGCCATTGGGCTGAACCACTGTTGTGGGTGCAAACCGCACAGGTGCGGCCATGCACCATGCCCACAAGGTCAAACTAAAGATAAGGAATAATAATTTGCGCATCGTATGACTTTAATATTAGTGTTTAAAATATATTACTTCAATCCGTATTATTCAACGCGAGCGTCCTATGGCAACTAAACGATCGTAGCGGTCGTTGGCACCACGGTAATAGACAAAGGCTGTGTAGCGATTAGGGGTTTCGAAATGGTCGCCTTCCAGCACATTGGTGGCTCCCTCGGTTTCGCCTACGGGTACGAACAAAAGCTGGTAGGAATAGTATCCCTGTTTCAGGTGCAGCCGCAGGGTGTAGGCTTTCAGATCCGGACGGTATTCCATGCGAGAAAGCTCATCTAAGCACCAGTTGGTGAGTTCGCCGGCCACATGCACACTCCCGTTCATAAACGGGTAGCGCATGGGCAGTAAGAAATGGACCCACACATAGTCGGCTTCGGTCTGCTTGTTGGTGCGATCCCAAACGTTCACTTTCATGCCTCCGCAGAGAACTTCCTCCGCTATGAAATTGGCTTTCGATCGGTCTTCGAGGGGTTTCAGCGTGGCATACCATTCGCCGCCATAGTCGGCTATCTGTGCCACATTATAGGTGGCTGTGCGAATATTGCTTATATCAAACCATCTGAAAGTGTTGCCGCAGGCAAACACATTTTCGGGTTTATGGCGGTAGCACAGCGAACTCCCTTCGAAACCGCCGAAAGGAAGCCATCGCATATTGTCTGTACGACCGTTTTGCTGCACCAATACATGGCACCACGCTGGATTAAGCGTCGGCCACGGAACGTCGCCACGGTAATCGCGGTTCTCCGACACCGTCACATCCACTTCACGGCGCTCCCTCACGCTGCCCCCGTCGTAAGGACTCACCACCGCCACATCGGCCTTCAGGCTACCCTCAGTCACATAAAATCGCCGGGTAAACAAAATGCTGTCTGGATTCTCTTGGTCGAAAACAGTCACTACATAATTCCCCGACACCAACAATTGGCTATGCTTGCCAGGGATGTATTGAAAATAATTAACATAGTCGGTCAGTGTGGTGAACGAACTGTTGTAACCTTCTATGGCTTCCTCTTCAAATCCGTTTATATATTCGTAGGGATCCAGTTCGTCGCGTTGCCAACGGCTGTCGCAATGCTCTATACGGTAACGGTAACTCCCCACCTCAGCATCCAGAACATCGAAACGCAACAGTAGCCGGTCTTCGCTACCTAACGACAAGACAGGGGATTCTCCCTCCACACCGCCGCGGCACAACACTACCGTCTTCACCTGCGCAGACCAGATAGAGTCAGTCACTATTTGGGCATACAAACCCAATCCTTCCGACAGTGGGAGCAATACTAATAATATGAGAAACAATATAATATATTTATTCATATAAACAAAGAAAGCACAAAATGCCTCTGCAAAGATACGAATAAAAATTAAAACCATCAAAAATAAGCACGAAAGAGCTTTTTGTAAAGGTGACGAAAGTCCCCACTGGGGGATTTCAATTGTGAAGAGGAAAAAATGAAAGCCCATCTTCAATACGCAGAATACACTCCGTCAATAGTTGTTCTATGTTGATTCACCGTAGAACAACCGTCCCGAAAATGTCATCGGAACACAAGTGCGTTTCCTTCTGTCGTAGGTTCCTTAATGAGCGATTTGGATTTTAAGGGGAATGTTGAACAGCTGGAGAAGTTTGTTTAATGTATCAAATAAAAAAGCCTGCATTTCTGCGGGCTTTCTATTTTGGTGGTCTGTGGCAGATTCGAACTGTCGACCTCTTCCGTGTGAAGGAAGCGCTCTGAACCAACTGAGCTAACAGACCTTTTACAAAACAAGCGGAGGCCTTTGACCTCCGTGTTGCTCTTGTGTGATCTGTACAAGATTTGAACTTGTGACCTCTTGCCTGTCAAGCAAGCGCTCTAAACCAACTGAGCTAACAGATCATTTTTTTGGCACTTTTCTCTCTCGAAAAGCGGTTGCAAAAGTACGAACATTTTTTTGATTGACAAAATTTTTTTTCTCAAAAAGATACAACATGCTGATTATAAATACTACTTTTTTGCTCGGCTTCTCTTGTAAGACTCTGCAAAAAGCCTCTTGAGCCCCTTGTTTTATGATTTTTTCGCCCTTATTGTTCTCATTTTTTCTACAAGTGAGCGTTATGCTTTGGATTTCACTGCATATCGCTCAATAGGGAGCGGTTGCCGCAGTGTTTCTATTTTGAGGTGTGGAGGAATGCTTGGATATCCCAGAAATGTTGTGCCACTTCAGGAAGTTGGCTGTCGGGGGCATTCCACCATTGGCGTTGTAAGAGGGCTTGTATGGTATCGGGGTCGAAGCGGTATTTGATTACATGGGCAGGGACACCAACAGCTATGGCATAAGGAGGAATGTCGCGGGTGACGACAGCACCGGCACCTATGACGGCTCCGTCGCCTATGGTGACCCCATCGAGAATGAAAACGTTTGCCCCAATGTATACGTCATTGCCTATGTTGGTCTGTTTGGTTTCGGTAAACTGGGGCTCTGGGGAGAGTGTGACACCGTTCTGTTTGGCGGGGGAATAGAACATGGGGTGGGTAGAGACTCCCGCTGTGGGGTGTAGCCCTTGGCCACAGCATAGGTTGGGACCGATAGAACAGAACTTACCGATAGTGGTGTTGGCGACAAGGGCGTGGCGGGAGAGATAGGTGTAGTCGCCTATGGCGACGTTGTGCAAGATGTAGGGCGGGTTGAGTTGTGTATGGCGACCCAGGGTGCAGCGTGCCCGTTCCGAGCGCACAAGCGAATAGCCGACGCTTTTACCCGATGGTATAATTGGGCGGTCAAGCCATCGGCCAAAAAGCTTCTGAATGCGGTACTTTATTTTGAGGTTCGCCATGGTCCTTGATGATGGAGAATTTTTTTGACTTTTTTGTTAATCAGATGATAGAGGATGTGGCCTTTTGTCCAGTTGCCACGCGATGATTCGAAGTAGCTGAAATGGAATGATCGGTCGGCATTGCGTTGTATGGAATGGTCGGCGGGATGGACGAGGGGGAGGATCGGTTGGGTGGGAATGTTGTCGATGATGTTTCCCTGTCCCGATGGGTGGGTGGCGTCGACAACGGTGCCTATGTTGGAAGAGAGGTTGACATTGGGGATTATTCCTTTTCCGTGATGGAGCCAGATGGCCATGAGAAACTGCATGTCCCAGCTGGAGTTGCCGACACCGTCTTTGTGCACTTCGTCAAGGCGGTCGCACCAGTATTCCCGTTCAAGGATGCCGCATCCGTAGCGTCGCAAGGCACGTGCAAGGGTGCAGCGTGATACATGGAAGAGACGAAGGTCGAAGAGGTTCCATGCACGTCGCCACGATGCCCAAGCGCAGAGATTGCGATTCATCATGGAGAAATAGTAGCTCTCGGGATTGGGGCGTTGTTTGTCGACATTCATGCTACCGATAGCCATGACCGATGGGTCGTCAGCATAGCGTTGGAGGAGTTGTTGGGCGTAGGAGAAGAAGTCGGGATGGGGAATGGCATCGTCTTCGAGGATAATGCCGCTCTCAATCTGAGAGAAGAACCATGTGAGAGCGTCGGCGGGTCCGGGACCGCAGCCAAGATTATGAGGGGAGTACCGTGTGTGGAGCCGTGTAGAAGATCCTGCCGTAAGCTGGTCGATGACCTCTCGCACTTGAGCCAGACGCGAAGGGTCATCGGGGTGGTCTGGACGGGGACCGTCTTGGAAGACGTATAGGTCGGCAGGTGCTTGTTGCATGATGATAGATAGCACCTGCCTTGTGAAGTCAGGGCGGTTGAAGTTAATAAGGAGTATAGGGGTGTTGAACATCGGGGATCGTCATTTCTTTTTCGAGAAGCCGAAGTTGGGGAGTTCGACACTGCGGAAAGCAGAGAGAATGGGATTGGCAGTCTGGGGAGCACGGCCGTAAATCTCTGCAATGAGATTTTTATATTTGTCCATGAGTATGTTACGCTTAATCTTCAGTGTGGGGGAAAGGAGTCCGTTGGCCGATGTCCACTCGTCGGAGACAAGACGGAAACTCTTGATTTGTTCGTGTGCGGCAAAGTCGCGGTTGATTAGGTCGATGACTGTTTTGTATTTTTCTTTGGTTTGAGGAAGCGCAAGGAGTTGGTTGTTGTCACGGTAATGTAGTTTGTGTTTGAGTGCCCAGTAGTGGAGCGTGTTGAAGTTAGGCGATATAATGACACCTACACTCTTTTCGTTCTCACCTACAACCATGGCTTGTTCGATATATTCGGACTCGCGGAGTTTGTTTTCAAGCAACTGCGGAGCGATATATTTGCCTGCGGAAAGTTTGAAAATGTCCTTCTTTCGGTCAGTGATGCGCAGGTAGCGCGGTCCTGTTATGCCGCCCACAAACTGTCCGACATCTCCGGTATGGAACCATCCGTCGGAGTCGATGACCTGTGCTGTGTATTCGGGGTCTTTGTAATAGCCCAACATGACGTGAGGCCCGCGGGTGAGAATCTCGCCATCGTCGGCCAGTTTGACTTCCACACCGCTGAGTACTGGTCCCACGGTGCCGATGCGGACGTAGCCGTCGGCAGGGTTGTTGACAGCGATGACGGGCGAAGTCTCAGACAGACCGTAGCCTTCGTAGATATTGATGCCAGCGGCAGCGAAAGTGCGGATGATGCGGGGTTGGATGCTGCTTGAGCCCGTGATGACAATAAGCCGGTTGCCACCAAAACGTTCGCGCCAATGACGATAAACAAGACGTTCGAAGAAGAACTGTGAAATCTGATAGCCCAGCGACACTTTCTTAAAGAGGGTGTAGTCGTAGCGGGCACCGTGCTTGAACGCCCGTGTGTAGATGGTTTTCTTGATTCCGGTGAAGTCTTTGCCAGCAGCATAAAGCTTGTCATATACCATCTCGAGTACCCGGGGAACGGCACAGAACCCATTGGTGTGTATCTCAGCCATGTTCTGTTGTAGGGTACCCATGTTCTCGGCATAGTATATGGAGACGCCTTTAAGCTGGAAGTGGTAGTTCATGCTGCGCTCGTACATGTGGTTGAGGGGAAGGAACGAGAGCACGCGGCTGTCAGAGGTCATGGGGTTGACTTTCTCGTGCGCAACAAAGTTGCTGCAGATGTTGCGGTGGGAGAGCATGACGCCTTTGGGTTGGCCGGTGGTGCCAGAGGTGTAGATAAGGGTGACCCAGTCGTCGGGCTGTATGGTGTCCTTAAGATGTGCGATGATGGGACTGTTTTTCTCGCGGCTGGCGATACCGGCTTTAAGGATTTCGAGTGTGCGTGGGTATCCTTCAATGGCAGCGAGGGTATAGATTTGGGGCTTTACCTCCATCTTGTCGACGGCAGGCAAGATGCGCTTCAGTAGCACATTGTTGCTTACGAGGATGAACTTGGCTTCACTGTGGGTGAAGATGTGCAGGTAGTTGTCAGGACTCAGGGTAGGGTAGACCGGGACATGTATCATGCCGGCAAGAGCAAGAGCCATGTCGATGAAATTCCATTCGGGACAGTTGCCTGAGATAGTGATGACTTTGTCGCCAGGTTGCAGGCCAAGTTCTAAAAGTCCGCAAGCCATATAGTGGGCGTATTTATAATAGTCGTGGGTGCTATATTTCACCCATTCGCCTTTTTCTTTTCCTGCCAGAATATCGGGCTTGTCAGGGTATGAGGTGACAAGGTGGTCAAGCAGGTCGAAGGTACGCGTTATTTCCATAATAATGTTTTCCTTTGTTTTTAAAATAATGTCATTCTTGTTGTTAGGTCGTGCAATCTACTTTTTGGAGGGTTGCAGTGCTTCTACAAAAGAAGACATTTGAAGTTGCAAAGATACGAAGTTTTGATAAATTATTATGTAAAGAGGGGGAAATAATGCTGTTTTTTTCAATTTGGGATATGATAAAAATGTGATAATTAGGTTATAGAGGTTTGTTGGGCTTTGGATTTATAGAGGAAGCAGGTGGATTGGATTTCTGTTTTTTGGTTTTTTTATTTTTTGGAGTTAATGTTTTTTTGTATTTTTGCAGGTTCGTAACAAAACGGGAGACAGCTTGCCTCCTGTTGCTAAAATATGGATTGTCAATGAATATAATCATCGCAGGCGATGGCGAAATGGGGTTCCATCTGGCACGGTCGCTGACAGATTTGAACCATAATGTAACGGTGGTGGATCCGAATTCAGAGCTGCTGAAGCGGTTGGAAAAGGATACGGATTTGCTCACCATAGCAGGGTCGTCTACTTCGCCGCAGGTATTGGCCGATGCCAATGTAGGCGACTGTGACCTCTTCGTCTCCGTGTTGCACGAGGAGAGTATCAATCTGATGAGCTGTGTGTTGGCCAAACGGATGAAAGCCAAACGCACGGTGGCCAGAATCAGTAATGCCGAACTCTTGGCACCCAAGCATCGCGACATGTTCCGCGAGATAGGTGTGGATGAACTGGTGTGCCCCGAGCGCATTGCTGCCAAGGAAATCACCAATCTGCTGAACAATTCAGTGGCGACGGAGTTCTTCGACTTCAGCGGAGGGCTGTTGACCATGTATCTGATACGCATCGATGCCGACTCCACAGTGACGGGTCACAGTGTGCAGGAATTGGTGCAGATGTACAACACGCTCCATGCCCGTGTGGTTGCTATCCTGCGTGGAGGCGAAACCATCATCCCCCATGCAGGGTTGGTCTTCCAGCATGGCGACCTGGCATACCTCATCAGCCGTCCCAACCAGTTGGAGACTATCCGTCGTGTGCTGGGCAAAGAGGATGTGGCTGTCAAGCGAGCCATGATTGTTGGAGCCGGACGTGTAGGGCGCTATGCCGCCATGACATTAGAAGACCGCATTGGGATTACCCTCTTCGAAGAATCACGTCCCCGTTGCGAAGAGGCAGCTTCCCTGTTGCAACGCACGTTGGTAATCAACGGCGACGCTACCGATATCGAACTGTTGAAAGACGAAGGACTCCAAACAACCGATGCCTTCATCGCTGTGACCGACTCTTCGGAGACCAACATCCTCACCTGCCTCCATGCCAAGAAACTGGGGGTAAAACGTACCATCGCCTTGGTCGAAAACACCGGGTTCATCACCCTTTCGCAGGATATCGGCATAGACACCATCATCAACAAGAAACTGATTACCGCCAGCTATATCTCTCGATTCATAGTCCGTGGCGATGCGGTGAGCAGCAAATGGCTCAGTGGCACCAATGCGGAGTTGATAGAGTTCAATGTCGGCAAATGGTCGCCAGCCACACGCCATCTCATCCGCGACCTTCCGTTGCCCAAAGGAGCCACCATCGGCGGCATAATCAGGGGCAACGAGACTATCTTCCCCACCCGTGACACCCAGATCAAGGCAAAAGACAAAGTGGTTGTCTTCGCCCTGCCCAAGGCTATGGAACAGGCAGCAAAACTCTTCTCCTAAATCTTCTTCGACCTCAACCTTGTAAAACCCTACCGCCATTCGTCCAAAAAAACATATCAAGGCCGTTCGTCTGAATCAGGTAGTGCGCCGGTTCAACTGGTGTCTCATAGCCCATGTGACAGGCGTGCTGCTGCTTTATGTGGCGGCAGGCATGCTGTTGCCCATTGCTGTCTCCATCTATAGCCAAGACGGAATGCAATTTGCCTTGGCTCTGTCGGGACTGCTCATACTTATGTCGGGATTGTTTCTCCGCAACATGGTGGGGAAAAAAGCGGAATATGTTTTGCGCGAAGATGAAAGCTACTGGCTCACAGTGGCGGTGTGGGTCGTATTGCCCCTGTTCGGCACCTTGCCTTACCTCTTTACCGGCACGACAGCATCATTCACCGATGCCGTATTCGAGTCTTTCAGCGGATTCACCACCACAGGTTCTTCGGTGGTGGCCATGCCCGAGAACCTCCCGCCTTCGGTGCTTACTTACCGGGCTTTGACCCAATGGTTGGGCGGACTGGGACTGCTGCTTTTCGTAGTGGCACTATTGCGTAGGCTGGGACTCAGTGCAGGCACACTCTACGAAGCCGAATTCTCCGGCACTCAGCAACGCAAACTGCATCCCCGTTTGGCCAAAAGCGTCACCCGCATGTGGAGCATCTACGGACTTTTCACCGTCGCCATGAGTGTAGTGCTGACAATGCAAGGCGTTAATGTTGTGGATGCATTCTGTACAGCCTGTAGCACCGTTTCCACGGGTGGCTTCCTGACCAACAGCATGGGCATAATGGCCTTGGGCAATAGGGCAGTCACCACGGTGACAGTCTTCATGTTCTTCAGTGGAGTCAATGTGGCTATGCTATACCGTATCTTCACATTCAAATGGCGACACCTTTGGAGCGATGGCGAATTGCGAACCTATGTCGTGCTGTTCATTGCGGCCGTGACAGTATGCACAGTGGCTTTCTTCGCCGAAGGCAACGGGTTGTACGATTCCGCACGCTACAGCGTGTTCCACATCGCCTCGACCATGTCCACCTGCGGCTTCTATATGCCGACCCCTCGTTATTGGTCGTTCTTGGTCAGTGTACTGACATTCATATTGATAGTAGTGGGAGCCATGTCTGGCAGCACCGGTGGCGGCATAAAGCTGCGCCGAGTCATCATCATGGTGAAATATGTGGCCAACTATTTTAACTGTATGATACACCCCAATGCTATCTACCGAGTCAAACTGAATGGCCAGCTGGTGGAGAAAGACTACATCAGCAAAGTCTTCGCCTTCGTGTTCCTTTACATTGTATTCATTGTAGCCGGGGGCTTTGTACTGACAATCTGCGGCTGTTCAATACCCGATGCTATCTGCATGGCAGCGGCCAACATCAGCAATCTGGGTCCCTCGCCGCTTATCAACTCATTGGGTGGCAGCCTTAACTATGCGCTGCTTCCCGCCTTGGCCAAATGGATATTGGCAGTCTTGATGCTGGCCGGTCGTGTAGAACTCTTCGCGCTCCTCGCCATTGTCTCACCAGCCTACTGGCGAATAAGGTTAAAAAGATAAACAAATTAATCTACAAGTTAATACATAAGCATCATTGATATAAAGTACATATTGCGGTTTTTGGGCATTGTGCTCATGGTCGAGGGACTCATGATATTGAGTTGCCTCATACCCGCATTGCATTTCTCCGACGGCACCTGGGAACAGATAGCCCTCTCGGGATTGTTTACCTTTTTCGTCGGACTGCTGCTCAAAGTCCGATTCCGTCGGGCACGAACCATGCACAACCGTCGCATGGCCTATCTGCTGGTGGTCTTGATGTGGGTCGTATTAGGCCTTTTCGGCACCCTGCCCTTCCTCACCACAGGCACACTCATCCATTTCCCCGACGCCTTGTTTGAATCTATGTCGGGCATTACCTCCACCGGGGCCACCGTCTTCTCGGCAGTCGAATGGCTCCCCTCGTCCATTCTCCTGTGGCGCAGCATGACCCAGTGGTTCGGTGGCTTTGGCATAGTGTTGCTTGTCCTTGCCCTTGTGCCCTCCATGGGAATCAACAAATACAGCCTCTACACAGCTGAAGCCTCTGGAGCCGACAATACTGGCAAACAGTCCTCAACCATGGGCTCCACCGTGCGTCACACCCTCGGTGTTTACATTCTCCTTACCTTCCTCTTCGTCTTCCTGCTTTACAAAAGCGGTATGCACATCTGGGACGCTGTCAACATCACTTTCACCAACATCTCCTCGGGCGGATTCTCCATCTACAACAACAGCCTCCAAGGTCTTACCCACCTGCAGCAATACATCGTCGCACTGGCCATGCTCCTCAGCGGTGTCAACTTTGCCCTGCTTTTCAACTTCTTCACCTTCCGTTGGGATAGGCTCAGCCACAAACTCGAACAGTTCCTTTTCTATCTCTGCACCGTAGTCGCAGCCTCTCTGTTCGTAATCTGCGCATTGGTCTTCGCCATGGGCTACAGCTGGGGCGACGCCATCCGCAATGGCTTGGTGCAGACCATCAGCGTCATAACCACTTCCGGCTCCCTTGTTGCCGACACCTCGCAATGGTGGGTGCCCGTCTCCTTCCTCTTCGTTGTATTGTCCCTCTGCGGTGCAATGGCTGGCTCCACCACGGGCGGACTCAAAGCCATGCGCGTACTTATACTGGTGAGGCACGTGCGCAAGATACTGCGCGACCGCCTGCACCCCCAGTCTGTCAACCCCGTCAGGCTTAACGGCAAACCTGTCTCGTCACACATCGTCACCAACGTGATGGTCATCTTCATGGTCTTTGTGATGGTCATCTTCATCGGCATCATGCTGCTTATGCTCAGCGGCATCAACGCTACCGAATCCATCGGAGCGGTCATCGCCTGCATCACCGGTTATGGTCCCGGGCTCGGTATCAGCGGTGGCTTTGGCTGTTATGCCCATTTCACCACTCCCGCCAAACTCATCTGCTCACTCCTCATGCTAATGGGGCGCCTCGAATGTCTCACTGTACTTATCCTCTTCATCCCCGCTTTCTGGAAGAAATAAAATTGAATGCGTTAATCCGTGAATCGATTGAGTCCGTTAATTCGTTGACTTGTGAATTGATATACTCATTCACATGTCAACACATTCATGCAGTCGACCCAAATCGGTCATTAGGCTAAGCAGGTCTCCGGCAGAGGCCGTCCAGGAGCAAAGCGGTGACATGTGGAATGAAAAGTCTTATAATGACCGTTTTATTCTGTTCCCCGTCTCGATGACCGATAGGAACCCGGCTGCACTTCCTTCGCTCCTTAGTCCTCAGTTCTCCCATCGTTCTCCCATCGTTTTCCCATATCAGAAGGAGAACTGGGGTATAACGGAGGTCGATGGGTGGGTGAACGAGCAAATCAGGGGCGGTGCGAAAGGGACCCGGGTGCAGGTTGGGGAGGATTCGCGGGAAATGGTGTGTGTTGAAAAGGGATGACGGAAATGGCGGCGCCGCTTTTGTTATGTCCGGACAACGAGAAGCCGGAGTAACCAAAAGGGGACTTCTATGAACCGCCCTGAAATGGTATATCGAATATAGTCAGTTGATAAGTTGATATGTTTATCCGTTGATACGTGTTTCGAATCGTTACACGTATCAACATTCACACATTCAAAAGCTATAGTGCATGGGATGCAGATTCTTTACCCGTATGGTCTTGAGCAACTGGAGCGGACCGCGAAGCATCTCCTGACCCAAGCGGGGGTCGACAGGGAACATGGCATGATCCAGCTCGGGATAGTCGCGCTTGATGTCGCGGAGGATGGAAAGGAAAAGTTTCTCCATCTGGTCGGGAGTAACCCTGACACGGTCTATGTCGGAAGGGTCGGAACTCATGGGGAAATACCAATTATTGCAATCGCCGGCATGAAAGAGTGTCGTGCCGTCGCGAAGTTTGAGCACAGTGCAGACCCCTACATCTGTTGAGCGGTAGGAAGTAAGCAGGAAATGGGGCGTCTCGACGCGCTCGCCGAAACGCAATATGGCCAGCGGAAGCGTCTTGTCGATACGACGGCGGCGCACTGTGTCGTACGATGGCAGCAAGTGCCACCCCGCATGAGCGGCACACCAGCCTGCAATCTCTGGGTTATAATGGTCCTCATGGAAATGCGAGACGATGAAATAAACCTCCTTCCCCTCAGCGTTGTCCAAAAGAAGTTTCAATTCGCCTTGGGGGTCGCGCCAATAATCGAAGACGATAAGGCAATCCTCCTCTTCGGCCACAAAACAGCTGTGTCGGATATAGTGTAGCTGCATAGCGGAACGCAGGTTCAAGGTTTGGGGACGAAGTCAATCATAATAGCCCGTTCGTCGAAATGGATGTCCTTCAGGGTAATGCGGTCGAACACGGGTGAGAGTTGCGGACTCTTGCCCAAGGCAAGAATCAAGCGGTTGCCGTCGAGAATGTCAAGCAAGTCAGCTCCCTGCTGTTTCTTGAACTGGCCGAGAGCCGTGCGCACCATAAACTCGATGCCTGCACCCCCTCCGTAAGAAAGGAAGATATCGCTGCCGTTGATACGGTCCACATTGATATCCAGCCCTACGGCACCCATCAAAGGCACTTTGTATGATATGCGGAGGGTGTGAGGGCCGCCGAAGGCAAGGGGAAGTTCTTTTCCGGTCTTTTCGAGAATGAGTTGTGAGACTTCGCTATAGGTAAGATTGAATTGCATGGAATGTCGTTTTTTATAGTTTTTTTCGGCAGAATAACGTGTAATTGGAAAAAAAATTGTATTTTTGCACATTGAAATAAAATCAATATAGACTATGAAAGTTAAGGAACTTGTAGAGAAATTGAATTTAAAGGTGCTGTCGGGTGCCGAAGGACTGGATCGCGAAATAGAGGGCTGCTACGTGTCGGATTTGCTCAGCGATGTGATGGGCAACGCCGAGATGGGCAATGTGTGGGTGACGCTGCAGGTGCATAAGAATGTGATGGCTATCGCCTCGTTGAAGGAATTGGCCTGTGTGATTCTGGTGAAAGGACAGACAGCCTCGGAGGACACGCTGGAGCAGAGCAACGAGGAAGGTATCCCGTTCCTCAGCACCACCATGGAGACTTTTGAGACGGCAGGCAAGATATACGAGTGCCTGAAAGGATAATAAAGTTTCGAGGGTTAAGGAGACATGATAAAAGCTTCTTGATGCTTGGATCTTGATTCATAACATCCGCAAAGATGACTCCGTTTAAGGCCGACTTGCATATTCACACGGTGCTGTCGCCCTGTGGCGATTTGGAGATGAGCCCGTCGGCCATCGTCCAACGGGCGTTGGCGCGCGGGCTGGACATGATTGCCATCAGCGACCACAATACCACAAGGCAGGTGAAGGTGACACAGAAAATAGGGCGCGACAACGGCCTGTTTGTGTTGGGTGGTGTCGAGGTGACCTCGCAGGAAGAGGCTCACTGTTTGGCTTATTTCGAAACCGATGAACAGCTGGACGAGTTCCAGGAGTTCTTGGATGCCCATCTACCGCCTATCCCCAACGACGAGGATCGTTTCGGCTATCAGCTTATCGTGGACGAGAACGATGAGATTGTGGGGGAGGAGGAGTACCACTTGCTTAACGGCATTGATGTGGATATCGACGGTATATATGAGGAGGTGCACCGTATTGGTGGTTTGTTTGTTCCGGCGCATGTGAACAAGGGCACCACTTCGTTGACCAGCCAGTTGGGTTTTGTCCCCCCGGATTTGAGGGCAGACGGGCTGGAGATAAACCGTTTCACCACGAAGGAGGAGATGCTGAAGAAATTCGCTTATTTGAAGCGGTTTAATTTCATCACCGACAGCGATGCGCATTTTATTGACAACATCGGCGACGTGTATAATGTGATATATATGGAACACCGCACGTTTGATGAGTTCCGCAAGGCACTGAAAGGCGAGGATGGCCGCTATATAGACACAATGGCTTTCCGCACAGCACCGCTGAAGAAGATATTATAGATTTGATGATGTAGGGCGGATGGGGAATCTGCTATGGTGTGGTGATTGTGCACGGTGGGAAGCGCCCGCTAAGTCTGGCAGTCCCACTTTTTCCGGTATTATTCGTTGTGGTAGGGTTCGTGGTGTAGGATGGTGAAGGCACGGTAGAGTTGTTCAACAAAGAAAAGCCGTACCATCTGGTGGTTGAAGGTCATCTGGGAGAGGGAGACTTTGTCGTGTGCGGCGGCGTAAACCGAGGGGGCGAAACCGAAAGCTCCACCAATGACAAAGACAAGATTGCGGATGCCGGCGTTCATCTGTTTTTGCAGATACTGGGAGAATCCCACGGAGGTATGTTCTTTGCCGTGTTCGTCAAGGAGGACGATGCGGTCAGCTCCTTCCAGACGTTTGAGCAGCAAGAGGGCTTCGCGTTCTTTTATTTCTTCGGCCGACGCTCCTTTTTGGTCTTTCAAGGCAGGGATGACTTCGATTTCGAAGTTGACATAGTGACGCAAGCGTTTCACGTAGATGTCAATGCCTTCCTGCAGGTAGGGTTGGTCGGTCTTCGATATGACAATTAATTTGATGTTCACAGTTTGGGTCTCCTTTTTTTAGTTCTCCACTTTCTTTTTTAGCAAATGGCGTATCAACGGGTGGCGATAATGAACCACACGTGGGTAGGTGACGGGATGTGCGCCGTAAAGACTGTATGAGAAGGCGATTCCGGCATCCATGCTTCCTTCAAAGTCGAAGGCTTTGGTGCGGGTACATAGCCGTTGGATAATCATCCAGAAGAGGAGCGGGGAGGCTCCGTTGTGATGTCCTTGGGGGTTGAGAGCAGACAGGAGAGAATAAGCACATTGTTTGTCGTAAGCAACAAAGCGTGCAGCGTGTAGCCGACCTGCTTCGTCACGCACTCCAAGTAGTATGCCTTGACTGCGGGAGAGTGCTGAATGAATGGTCCGGGAGATAAACGCCTCCGACAAAGTGTCTTTCTGGCCACGCGATTCCCAATACTTGACGTGGAAACGGGCAAAGGCTTCGGGAGTAAGGTCGTCGACAGGCGACAAGACCTTGGCGGCACGATGGATGGGACGTTGGCGACGTTGCTTGTCGAATCCGTCGAACACTGCTTGAGTGTTGGATATGTCTTCTATGCGGTAGGTGCGGCGTTCGGTGTATTCAAAGCCTTTCCAACAAGGAAGCCCGTTCACAGATGGGGAAAAGTTCTGTGCAAAGAACAAGAAATTGTGTTGGTGCAGTGCTGTTGACAGCTGTTGTGAGGCTTGTTCGATGTCGGCATCCTGACGATACCACGGGCCGTTGTATTGTGTCAGCTGCGGCTGGAGTACATATTTCATGCCCCATCGTGAGCCTTCTAAATAGGGTAAGGCTGCGACAATTTCCCCATCGGGACTGTAGGCCAATGCTACATCCCATTGTTTCCCATCGCATACGGTATCCATCCACCAATATTGCAAAAACAGAGGAATCGCGGATTCCTCTGTCTTGCACAATTCTTTGTATTTTTCTTTGTTGTTCAAATTTGTTGATTTGCGGATTTGTGGACTTCCCGTGCCGGTGGAGGGTATAGGAATCGGTGAGGGGGTGTGGCTTATTGGATGACTATGGTGACGCGGTTGTTTGCCATGCGTCCGCTGAGGGTGTTGTTGTCGCCCACGGGGTCGTCTTCGCCTTTGTAAAGCACTTCGATGCGGTGTTCGTCAATGCCGCGCAATACCAGGGCTTTCTTCACTTCGACGGCACGTTGGCGCGAGAGACCTGTGTTGTAGGTTTCTGTTCCTACGTTGTCGCAATAGCCTGTCACAAGCACTTCGAGACCTTTCTCCTGTTTCAGATAGGCAGCCAATTCGTCCAACTCGGATACGTAGGATGCTTGTATTGTTGCATCGTTGGGGAAGAATTTGATTTCGGGGAATGACTTGGAGCCTTGAGCTGCGCTGGGCAACAGGTCGATTTTCTTGGAACTGAAGTCGAATATCAGTCCCACGCGGATGAGATCGTCGGTGGGTTGTTCTTCGAGATAGTAGGCTTCGTCTTTCCAGTAACGCCAGTCGATTTCGGCCACTTTGTAGCTTACTTTGTTTTTCATCTGTTTTTCGATGAGGATGTCGCGGAAGTAGTCGAGCGAAATGACGGCTTCCATTTGGGCTTTTGCCACCAGTTCGTCGCGCAGGTCTTGGTCTTTAACCGAGGGGTTGACGGCAAAGACAGCGCAGAGGTGCATGGGTATACGGCCGGCGCTGGAGAGGTAGTCCATCACAGGGTCTAATTTGCCCCAGTCGCGCTCTTTGTCACGTTCCCACTTGAGGGTACGGAACCGGTTGTAGTCATAGTCGATGAAATAAAAGGTCTTGGCATCGAAAGAGGTGAATTTCCAAACTGTGTCATAGGCAGACTCGCGCACTTTGTGTTTGCCCGAGGGGTCTATGATGGGTTCGGTTTTCTTGCCTTTTTTGTTTGCAGCGGTGTTGGTGACTTGCTCGTAGAGGCCACCAAGGGTGGGGTGCCAGCTGGTGTCAACTGTGCGACCGAGCCATTGACGTTTGTTTTCGCCGTCTTTGGCTATGTCTGTTGTGGGTCTCTTTTTACGATACTGAGCCTGAACGTTGTTGGCCGGTATGAGCAGCAGCACAGCCACAAAGATTATTAAAAAATGTTTCTTCATTGTTGTTTGTTTATCTGTTGATGTGTTTATCTGTTTTTCACGGGTTTTAAGTTTTAAAGGTTATAGAGGTGTGCTGACCTTTTTGACTTTAAACCTTTTCAACCTTTCGAACCCTTATAACGCAGCAAAGGCGATTTTATTGTTGTGGGTCGAAAAGTGAACCGTTTTCGCACACGAGCATGCGCGACTGGAATTTGTCAATCATCATGAAATCGTGCGAGGAAATGAGCATTGTCGTCCCTGTTTGCTGGTTGATGTTGACCAAGAGTTGCATGATGTCGGACGAGGTGGCGGGGTCAAGGTTCCCTGTAGGCTCGTCGGCAAGGATGAGGCTTGGATTGTTTATCAATGCACGGGCTATGCCCACCCGTTGTTGTTCGCCTTCGGAGAGTTGGAATACGGAAGCATGGGCTTTGTCTTCTATTCCTACGGCTTTTAATGTATTTGTTATTTGTGTTTCCATCTCAGACCGTTTCCAACCGGTGGCTTGCAGTACGAACGAGAGGTTGTCGTGTACGTTTCGGTCTTTTAGTAGACGGAAATTTTGGAAGACAACACCCACTTTGCGGCGTAGCATGGGGATGTGGCGGTGTTTGATATGCATAAGGTCGTAGCCGCACACACTGGCCTCCTCTCCGCTTTCAATATCGTGGTCGGCATAGAGTGTTCGGAGAAGCGAAGTCTTCCCCGCACCGCTCCTTCCAATGAGATAAACGAACTCACCGGGCTTTACAGTCAGGTTGACATGAGTGAGGAGTGGACCGTCTTCATGGCTGATAGCCACATCTTTTAGCGATATGATAGGTGTTTCCATAGTGACTATTTTTCAAATTGCAAAAGTACTATTTTTTTTCCTATAAAAGGAAAAGTGCATGTCTTTTTTTTCACGTATGGTTGTTGATTGTCGAAAGAGACATTCTTGCTTTAGATCTGTTTGCCCTTCATTGAGTGTGTCAAGGGTTGTAAAGCGTGTTCTTTAACCCGAAAAAATCATAATTGTTGTTAAAATAGTGTAACAAAATCGGTTTTTTGTGTCTTATTGGGCAAAAAGGCAATGCAATCAAAGAAAGTTAAAAATATTTAAATAGTGTTAAACAGGGGTATCAAAAACGGGGGTAAGGACTCTTTATAGCGTGAGGGGGCGAAAAAAGTTGATGTGTTTAACGACTCGCATCATATCAACGTATCATCGGATAACATATCAGCAGGTAAGCATGGAGAAACGATAACGAACGAAATAATTTTGAGGATCCTATAAAAATAAAAATAGTAAACAATTGATGAACAATAAAAATCACCAACAATGAAAAGCATAAGATTATTTTTGTGTCTGACCCTGTTTTTGTCAGGCTTTGCATGGGGACAAGCACCTACGTCGGATACTATCCTCATTGGTGACACGACGCACATGTATCTAACACCCGGCAACTTCCGGCTGCCCTGCGTGCACTTCTCTACCAGCTATACCCAACAACTGGTACAAAAAAGCGAACTGAACGGAGAGTCGATGATTACTGGTATCGACCTCTACTGCGGTACGCCGAGTAGCATAGGCTGCCCGGGATGCACCATTTATCTGGCCAACACCTACGTCCCCAACATGAGGGAGGGTATGGTGGGCTTCGGCCCCTTGTTCCAGCAGGTGTTGGTGGACTCGCTGATCTGTACCACGGGCTGGAATCACTACGAATTCGACACACCTTTCCACTACACAGGCCTCGGCAACCTGATTATTGCTGCGGACTGCCCGAATGGTTGGAGTGGGGGCAATTTCTATTGTGACCAGAGGGGTGTCCTTGATTCAAGGTATACGAGCACACGTTTGGCCGATATTACTCCGTCCACCATCACTACGGCTATGTCTGGACGCAATATTATGCGACTGCACACCCAGACTGTTTCCACAACAGTCCCCACTTGTCCCGCCCCCACGCTGAGGGTGGACTCTCTTGGCTCTACAGCAGTGAAGATGATATGGAGTCCCGGCTATCAGGATACGTTGTGGACAGTGGAATGCATCACCGACAGCGACACGGCTTGGCGTAGTAGTGGCTTGGTGTGGGGCGATACGACGTACACTATGATTGGCCTCACCCCCAATACCGATTATACATTCCGTCTCACCGCTTTTTGCACCGACACCTTCAGTACGGTGTTGAAGCATGTGCTCACCAACTGCACCCCGACAACGTTGCCATACGCTGAGAATCTGGAGAGTTCGTGGTCCATTCCCGACTGCTGGTTTGTTGCACCTGGCACGGAAGGGGATGTGCCGATTGTTTCTTCAAGGTTCAGTCATACGGGGTTGCATGCATTGCACCTGAAGGGTGGTGCCGTGGTGCTGCCCGAATTCGATGCGGCACCCGACAGTCTGGAGCTATACTTTTGGGCCAAGAGTAATGGCGGATCCAATCGTAACTTGTATGTAGGCTTGGTGACCGACCCGTTAGACATGTCTTCCTTTGTGCCATTGGACACAGTGTCATGCTACTCGAGTTGGATTCCGGTAGCGGTTCGGACGAACCGTTACTCCCGGTCATCGGGACGTCTGGCCATTGTTACCGCCGGCCCATTGAACACCCATTTGTACATTGACGACATAGAGGTGAGCCACATTGTGCCCTGCGAGGCACTGTCGGTGGCAACAGTGGACTGGAAGACCGACACAGCTGCATTAGTACGCTGGGTGGACACCGTAGGAGCGGTCTATTACGATGTGGCATACGGCCCAACTGGTTTTGTGCCGGATTCTACTACTATCGTCACTGATGTGCGTACCGACAGCCTGTTGTTGACTGGCCTGACGCCCTATACACAGTACGATGTGTATGTGCGTCCCGAGTGCGGAAGCTTCACTACGCACTGGTCGCCAGTGATGACTTTCCGCACTTTCTGCACCCCGTTGGATACGCTGCCGTATGTCGACAACTTCGACTCCTATACAGGCAACCCCGAGCCTTCCGCAATCCCCTGCTGGCGTGGGCACACGGGTATGAACACCTGCGTGGTGACCTATACCCTCAGCCATTCCGGCTCGCAGGTCTTGCGGTGGGACTACGAAGATAACCAGTACGCCGTTCTCCCTGCCATCGACACTGTGGCCTACCCCCTCCGCACCTTGCAGCTTTCTTTCTGGGCTTGCAACGACATGTACAACTCCACCGATGTCCAACTGTCGGTAGGGGTGATGACCGACCCCGAGGTGGACTCCACTTTCCATGCCATCGACACCGTAACCATTACTGGGGTTGATTGGCGCCGCTACGATGTACCCCTCAGTTCCTATAGAGGCAAAGGCGCCTATATCACGTTGAGAAGTATCACAGACAACTATCGCTATGCTTTTATTGATGATTTAATGATTGATTTGTTACCACCCTGCCCGAGCGTGACGGGAATGGCTGTTACAGGCCTTACTGCCACCTCGGTTACGGTGGGGTGGGACCCGGCGTCCGGTGCTGACAGTGGTACGGTGTGGCAGACATTTATCGACACCGCTGCCACGGCGACACCTGTATCCGACACATCAGTCCTTTATTCATCAGCTTATACTTTTTCCGGACTTACGACCGAAACGCCCTATTATGTGTGGGTTCGTGCCATCTGTCCCAAAGGTGACACCTCGGCATGGGAAGGCCCCATGCAGGTGGTCCCCGGCATCTGGAACATGCGTGCCAACCGTAGCGACACCCTCACCATGTGCGGAGTGACACTCTACGACGACGGTGGCTCCAATGGCGATTTCACCTCCCAGCATTCCTCGTTGGTCATCCTGCCCGACATGCCCGGCCATCTGGTCAGCATTAGCGGCTATTGCAACATCGGCGGGAGTTCCTCCCTCACCATCTACGACGGTGTCGGCACCTCGGGCCGTCCCCTTTGGGTCAGGATCCTCAACTACAGTTCAGCCATCAACTTAGGTCCCATCATTTCCGAGACGGGCGCCCTCACCATCGATTTCGATGGCTACACTCCTTTCTCCATGTACTACGAGGGTTTTGAGCTGCAAGTCAGCTGTGTCCCCGACACCTGCATCATCCATCAGCTGATGCTCAACCCCACAGTGCCCGCCTCCGATTCCACTCTCGCGCTCACATGGCAGTGCAACGGTGCTTCATCCTACGAGGTGGAATACGGCTCTGTAGGCTTCACTCCCGGCACGGGAACAAGTGTCTCCACAGCCACTAACAGCCTTGCCATCATCGGCCTCACCAGCCTTGCCCGTTGCGAGGTGCATGTGCGCAGCATCTGTGGCGCAGGCGACACGGGTGCTTGGGTCACTGGTATCTTCAATACCCTGCCTTGCAGCAATGCCGTCTATCGCGAGAACTTCGACTCCACCATTTGGGAAGAATCCCATCCGATGCTTCCTATCGGTTCCAATGTATTCGATTATAGCTTTACCCAGACCATTGTCGACTCCGCTTTCCTTGCCGGTCTTGAGGACGGCATTACCGCCTTGGCGTTCCGCCCAATCAACCATACCATGGGCGACCACCAGAACAATGTCACCGTCTATTTAGCTAATGTGCCGGACACCGCCTTCGGCAACGGTCCCATCGTACCCAATGCCGGGTACCGCTTTGTCAAGGTAATAGACTCCGCCAATTTCAGCCATCTCGGCACCTCCGATTGGCAGTTTATTCCTTTCGACTATCCCTTCATGTGGGATGGGCACCAGAATCTTCTGGTTACCGTGCTCAACGAAGATGGCGGCGGACTCCGTACTGAATATGCCAGCCACTACCGCTATTCCGATCTCCGAAACAACGTCTATCGCAGTTTCTGTTTCTATTCCGAATATCCCATCAATATCGACAGCGTCGACTCCTACACCTACCCCTACTACCAGAGTTACGGCGACTGGAACACAGGCGACCTTCGCTTCTACACCAACACCTGCGACCTACCGCTGTGTGCCACACCAGTTGTGGATACTGTGTCCACAGGTTATGAGTCCGCCGCTATCACATGGAGCGGCTATAGTAACGACTACCAACTGACGTATCCCGGATCAGGGATTGTCTCTACCACAGGCAACAGCTATACACTTACAGGTCTCCAATCCGCCACTACCTATCAGGTGTCGCTGCGGCAGAACTGCAGTGCCGATAGCCTCGGCTTCTCCGACTGGGTCACCGTCGAGTTCACCACCGACAGCTTCCTTTGTCCCCCTCCCGACAGCCTGACCGTTTACGACATTACCTTCAATACGGCCACATTCAACTGGCTTGCCAACGAGGAAGATACTCTTTGGCAACTCGAAGTGTGGACTCCCGGTAACAGGCACGTCAGCTATTCTGTTGCAAGACCTCCTTTCACCATTGAAAACCTCAGTCCCGGCACCGAGTTCTACGCCTATGTCCATGGCTACTGCGGAAGCGCGAACCAGATAGCAGGCCAGTGGAGCGACACCCTCAGGTTCTCCACTTCCATCTGTCACGACGTGACCAACCTGCATGCTGCAGAGATAACCCCCACCTCAATAGCCTTGGCTTGGGACTCCGTGCCTGGAGCGCAAGACTATACTGTCGAATACTACCCAGCGAACGACCAATCCCATGCTATTACAGTGGTATCCGTAGACACGAACCATTTTGTCGCCACCGACCTCAGTCCGCGTACCAGCTATGAATTCATCGTACGTTCGCGTTGCACCGACGATATTGTCTCTGAAGGTACAAACATTACCCTCCGCACCCTCGACGAAGTCGGGATTGCCCACACCGATTCTGCTCACCTCCGCTGTCTGCTCTCCCCCAATCCTGCCAAAGGCACTACAACTATTCGCATCCAAGGGTGGAATCCAAGCGAAGGGAACGAACTGACATTGACCGTCTCCGACCTCTCCGGCCGTGACCTCTTGAAACGTGTAGTTGAGTGCCATGGCAACTGCCGTGTCACCATCGACCTCTCCGACCTTGCCGCCGGAGCCTACTTCGTCCGCATCAAGGGACAAAACAGCACAGCCGTAAGACGTCTGATAGTGAACTAAACAATCGAAGAAACCTTGTCGTAACCGACAAAGGGGCTGTGGCCACAGAGGTGCAAAACCTTCCGGTCGCAGCCCCTTGCCCTGTCCCACGAGCCCTCTTCCTAACCCCTCATCCCGCCCTTCCCTCGTTCGTTATTCCTCAGTTCTCCCATCGTTCTCCCATCGTTCTTCCTCCACAGAAGGAGAACTGAGGTAGAACTGTGGACAAAGCAAAGCCGAACGAGCGACCCAAATGTGTCAATACATGACGGCCTCTTTTGTGATAAAAGGACTTCTATAAATTGCCTTGTAGAGGCAAACTCTCAATAACCCCCACTGCGAGTGTAGGGTTTATCATGCAAGTATAACTCAGCGTGTCGGTGACATGCGCTCTCAAAATTGAATTAATACAACTTCTAATTATTCAAATAAATCATTGCAAAGCAATAAAGCAATGTTGATTCACAGGATTTTTCTTTTTAAACACGAATTTTCATCAATATGTCATTAATTTAATGGTTATTACATGATGATTCAAGTTAACCTCATAACAATGTGGTTGGCATGTTTAGAAATCCCTTCAATAGACCCCATCATAATATTAACCATTTGCAAGTGATAGAAACAATTCCGACCTCTCCGCATCCCACGTCTCATTCCCCTCACTATAACCTCTATTTTGATAGTGTTTGTGTGAAAAAGATATATTCTAATTAGATGGTGTTCATTATATTTGTATAAAGAATCTTATCACAATTATTAAAAAAGGTGTCCGTATTGAAAAAAAAGCGTATATTTGCACCTTGTAAATGATGTAAGTATCAATTTTTATAGATAGGTACAATTTTATAGATAGGTACAAGAGGAAGATATATATTTTTAACATGAATGGCGAAAAATAGGAGTACATAATTTCGCATGTAAGTAATAATTTGACATTAATAGAATGATGATACATTTGGATATATATTATAAATCAAATAACCCACTAAAGAAGGTATAAAATGTGTACAGATAATTCGCAAAAAGAAATTAATATTGCAAAAATGAGCGATGAAAAGATTAAACATCTTGAATTTATCCAAGATGTAATCACACGTATGGCGCACAATTCTTTTATGATTAAGAACTGGTGCATAACAGTTACAGTTGCTTTGCTGGCAATTGCATCGAAGATAGACAATGTGGTTTTTGTAATAGTTTCCATATTTACAACTATTATGTTTTGGATATTAGATAGTTATTATATTCAGCAAGAGCGTAAATTTAGAGTTCTATATGATGATGCTATTGCACCAGACTTCCCTGTGTTCAAAATGAGTCCATCAAAAGAATCGTTGTCTTTGCCAAAGAACAAAAAGAATCTTAATTTCTGGCGAGTATTCTTTTCAAAAACAATAGTGATGCTATATCCGACACTAATTGTAATGGTTCTTTTTGTTTCGAGTTTAACTAAATTTGGTATTATTCATACTGCTATTGACTAATAGTAATGATTCCTGTTTCAATTCTAACTAAAAAATGAAATGTAATATGGAAAAAGTTTTTATTAGTTATCGTTCTACTAACGCAGAGCAACTCTTTAGAAATGGATGTCCAGTATTGCGCCAAGGTTCAACCTGTGATTGTTTAAAAGCCGAACATTGTTCAGTAGGAGATTGTGAGTTTAAGAGGGTTGCTATTTTTGCTAATCGACAAAAATATGATTGTAAGGTAGTGCCACCGATGTTTATGCTTCCTCCACATACAATACTAAGTCCCATGGGTTTCTACAAAAATTTGAGGGAGTTAAAACGACTCATTTCTGTCAGCGATATTTTTGTTAGATTTGAGATACAGGAAGATAGTTATTGGACTACCATGGAACTGGAAATATGGAAGGTCTATTCTCATCATAATAGATTTTTCAATGTGTGGTTAGATCAAACTGGGGCTACTTCATATAATGAACAATTATTTAAAGAAATCAGTAAAGATGAAAAAAGATATTATCAGCGATTATTATTTTATACAGATGTGGATAACTGGCACACCCATGCATGGGGACGATTCTCCGATTGTTTTATAAACGTATGTCCAAATTGTGGAAAGTTGACCTTGTTTAGTGATAAGGCATTAGAGCACTTAATCTGTATTCAGGGTAAAATACATTGTACTCATTGCAATAATGCACAGTTTGAATTTACACATGTGAAAGGAGCTGGCGGTCTCGTACGATATAAATATTCGGGAGACTATCATTTTTCGAACATACTTTTTCCTGAAATTGTTAATACTATATTATTAAATTCAAAATTCGATGAGTTAAAAGACATGCACTTAATATGTATGTCTTATGAATCTTTCCCGGATAAAATCGCAATGATTAAGGCCGGAAGTATTTTGATTGATGAGGTAAAAAAGGTATTAACTAATGGTGGTACGTTGGAATTACGAACATTTCAGGATAAATAAAGGAAGATTCATATTTTTGTTTATTTACAATCTTATCCTAAGATTATGGAATAATGCATAACCACTTTATCAATTAAAGGAGGTGACATTATATTGTTGGATTTTTGATACTTATTTTTTTAAGGTTACCTATAATATTAGAAACTTGAAAAAACAGGGTGTCTTCCGCCGTATCGAACCTAACAAAGGGGGACACTGGGAAGTGGTAACACCCGAAACGAAAGACTATGCACTTAACAAATAAGTTTAAGCCACGGCAAGACCTTGCGTTTGTTGTGGCTTTTTTATTTTTAAATGCTACCCAATTTCCTTAAAACTCATCCTCCATTCGGATATTGGCGCCATTTCTCCCTCTTCAAATTTCCTTTTGTATTTTCCTCTATCTTGACTTAGTGGGGTATCTTGGTGTTGTTAGGTCTTGTTGAGGGTGAGATTTTTAAAAAGATGTAGTTGTTTGGTTTTTGTGTATAATTAATTATTTATCAGTATTTTAAATGCATTAGTGGTTGTATGAAGGGTGGGATGGGGATGAAAAAGGCGGTGGTGGGATTGTATGTAGGGTGTTTTGTTGGGAGGGGGGAGTGGGTTTGGCGGATGGTTGATGTTTTGTTGCGACGATGAAGGACAGGATAGGAAGGTATAGGAGGGTTGCGGATAGATGTGGGATTGATGAAAAATGGCTGAGCTATCTTTGCATCGTCTTCGAAGGGAGGACGGAGGCTGTTGACGGTTAGCGCGCGGAACCGGGAAGCAGCGGAGTAGCCCTGAGAGGATGCGGAGTCCACTAACAAACCCGAGTAAGGAACGGGCGGACTCCGAAGAAGAAACGTTATGGCTATTTTTTCAGGTATTGTCTCCCGTTTGAGAGGGAGTGTCGGTCAGTTGACTTTTGTCCGCATAGGCGGCAAGACTGTGGTCAGAGAGAAGGTGGAGAAGAAGGCGGTTCCTGTCCGCACCCGTCGACAGATGCGCCACCGTGTGATGTGGGCCAATCTGGTGAATCTGTACCGTGCTTTCACGGGCAATCTCCATCCCAGTTTTGAGAACAAGGGTCGCGGCCGGAGTGACTACAATGAGTTTATGAGTGTGAACCTCGGTTCCAACAAGGTGGCATTGCCTGCCGACGAAGCCCGTCAGGGTGGATGTGTGGTGGCCGAGTATCAGGTGACCCGTGGTTCGCTGCCCAGTGTGGGCGTGGAGATTGGAGATGGCGGAGTGCCTGTGACTGACATCAATCTGGGCGGTCTGACCATCGGTGCGAGTACTACGCTGAAGGCGTTCAGCCAGGCTATTGTTGAGCACAATCCAGAATGGGCTCACGGTGACCAGCTGACGGTGTTTGTCGCCCATCAGTTGCAGGATTCGTTGACGAATGTACCCCGTGTCTCGATCGAAGGGGTGGAGATTACGCTCGACCTATATGATGAGACCACGATTTTGGGTGATTTGGTAGATGCCAATTTCTTCAGTTCTGAAGATGGGAAACTGGCTCTTGGCGGTTCAGTAATTGGTGGTGTAGCTGTTGTGCACAGCCGTCTTACCCAAAGCGGCACCAAGGTGTCGACCCAGTTTTTCGTGCTGAACAATCCTTTGGCTGTCAACTATCAGGGACAGGGGGCTGTTGAGGCAGCCATACAGAGCTATGGCGGATTGAATGCTGATGCGTTCCTGACACCGAATGTTGATGGTTTGGTGGCTGGTGTGACGATGCCGTAGGGCGTTTGTGGCTTAAACCCAAATCGGTCATTAGGCCGACTATTATATTCTTTCTCGCTTTTTCAGGTCTGTTTATGCCATATCAGCATTTCTTTCGGCATCTTGGCCATATCCCTGTCTCGCCGTAGCCCGCTACGTCTTCGCCAGAGATATGATCAATCTGCTCGAAACAAATACTAATCTGTCATAAACCCTAATGACCGATTTGGGTTAAAGGATGGGGGTGCCCTGTTCTTCCTATCGGGAAACGCGAGAATGTGTGCCGGCTCCCCCGCCTGTTTAGCATGATAAACCGGTGACAGAATTCCAAAAGGATGGCAGCGTGCTTACTGTTGTTCTTTTGGAATTCTGTGTTTGTATTGATGCAGGTTTAGAATGGATTCCGGAAGCGGTAGATGCGATTGTCGGCGGGAGATGGGGTGTTGAAGCTGATGTAGATCCAACCGTCGGCTATGTCAATGCCTTCAGGTTCGAGGCCAATGGTGTTGAGGTCGAGGGTGTAGACTTCGCGGCCGGTAGCGAGATGGATGATGTGAAGCCAGTAGTTGCCTGGGCTGTCGCCATCGGGGAGATAGGCATAGCCGTTTTTGATTTTACTGCCTTGGGCTACTTTGACACAGTTGATGGGTATGGTTTGCAGGACATCGTCGTCGGTAAGGACAACTTCTTTGGTATGGATTCCGGGCAGACGGAATTTTTTGAGTGACATAGGACCGCCTTTCCGTCCGCCATAGGCATAGAGATAATTGCTGTCGGCATCAAGGCACCAGTCCTGTGCGATGGGGAATGCGTCGCTGAGGTATGTGATACGTTGGACGATGGTTGAGGCAGAAGGGGAGATGCGGGTGACGAGGCAGGCTTTGTCGCCGAAGCAGCTGGAGATGTAGAGCAGGGGGTAGGGGTCGCCGTAGGGGCGGAGGGATGAGAAGGAGGCGTTGTTGCAATGGGTGGTGTTGCTTTCGAGCTGGAGGGATGCGACAGCTGTCTGTTTGGCAAGGTCGAGGATGAGACATTGCCCGCGGTCGCGAAGCATGACGGCATGGTTGCGATAGATGGCCATTCCTTGTGCGCTTCCACGCAAGTGGACAGAATCGGGAAGCCACAATGATAGTTGTTCCATCACAGGCTGTTGGGCTGTGACGGAAAGCGGGAAGAGCAAGAGGAGGAGTGCTCGGATAGGGATGGTTTTGATGGGAGGGGGATGTTAGAATGTGTAATTAAAGCCTACACGTATCCAGTTTCGGTTGGAGCTGATGGGAGAGCCGTTGATGCCGAAGCCAATCTCGTTGGAATGGGCAGTGATGTCGGTGGTGGTGATGCGGGAGAGAACACGGGGAGTGGTGGTGTAGTCATATTCTTCGACAACGATAGTCTTTTTGTAGATGGTGTGGTCGACACTGAAAGCCAGAATGTCGAGATAGAGGTCGACATAGCATTTGGGTGAGAGCTGCCAACTAAGACCAGGGACAATTTTGCAGCCGATAGAGGTGGAAGATTCGGGGATGCTGTAGGAGGTGTCGATAGTATAGTGAAGTTCGCGGCGATACCAATCGAGGAATTCGTGGCGATGGGCGATGTTGACTTGGCTGAAATAGGCATCGAGTTCGGCAAAGAAGGCGATGTCGCCTAATAGGATGAGTTCATAGCGAAGATAAGGTGCGATGGTGAATTGGGTGCGGTATTGCGTGAAGTTTGCAACAAGACTGTCGTAGGGAGGGAGGATGCGGATATTTTCGAAATTGGGATGGCGCAGTTTGAATTCCTCCATGGAGAAGTCGCCTTTGGTGCGGGAATAGCCGAACATGGCAGAGACACCGAACTGGATTTTGCCCAGTTGGTAGCCGAATTTGGCACCGATTGACAGGGAAAGGGGTTTGTTGTTTCTGAAACTACCGGTATCGATGATGGTGGTATCTAAACCCGTAAGAGGACTGGGACCATCGTAACGTGATTCGAACGAGGAGGAACCTTGCGAGAAGGAGCCGCCCAACTGCGCACTGACGACGAACTGGGCATGTGCCAGCTGGACAGTGGCGAGGAGGAAAAGAGTGAGGAGTATCTTTTTCATGATTCAGAAAGACTTAGAATGTGAAATAGAAACCTGCGCGTACCCAGTTGTTTACACCTTGTTGGGTGAGGAGTGGGGTACCCGTTAGACCACCCTTGATTTCGGTGGATTGGGAAGTGGTGGTGTTGGCGGTGTAGGTCCAACCTTCAAGTTGTCCCATACCGCTGATTTGGAATTGGTATTTGAGGTCGACACGTTCGGTGGTGGTGCGAGTAAAAGCAAAGGAAAGGAAGTCCATGTATAGCTCGACGCCACAGTTTTTGGAGAGTTGCCAGGTGAGACCAGGGATTATCCGGGCACCCATTTCGACAGAGGAGCGGGGAATAGGAATGGCATTGGAGTCGATGGTAAAGCCGATAGCGGGATTGGCTATGATATAGTTTTCGACGTGTGCTTGTTCGATAACCGGATTTAAGGTGGCGGTGTAGAAAAGGTTGAGTTCAACAAAAAGGGAAATATCGCCAGCCGTCAAGACATCGTAGCGGAAGTAGGGAGCGATGGTGTAGGAGGCATATTTGGTGCTCATAAAGCCTTTGGAAGCCCAAGAGGGAAACTGGGAACTTGCCATGGGAATGATGGTTGGGTCAAGAGGTTGATTTTCGAGGGTGTACATAGAATAAGACCCGGATACACCAACTTGTGCTTTGCCGAACTTGTAACCGAGTTTCAGACCTGCGGTGAGGTTGGAAGTGGCGATGGGGAAGATGGTGGTGTCGTTTTCGGAACTGGTGGCGACGGAAACTTGAGAGTGGATGTTGGTGTCACCTGAGAACTTGCTGCCCCCAATGTTGGCACTAATAATAAATTGTGCATTGGCTGAGAAAGCGAAGACTGCCAAGGCGAGAGCGAGAAATATCCTTTTCATTTATAATATTTTATTGTTTCAGAATGAATAATCTTTGCATGTTCAGACTATGTTTTTGGACATAGTTTTGAACATGCAAAGATACAACTTTTTTTTTAATTACAAAAAAAGTTTGTCAGAAGACTACTTTTGAAGAAAGGATTCCGCCTTCGACTTTGTGGAGTAGGGTGCCGTCGGGACGGAAAGTGTAGAGGTCGGCATTGGCGTTGTATGGGCTGTTGCAGATGTAGAGGTTGCCAGTGGCGGGGTCGATGTTGATGCTATAGGCGTAAGGGAGCGTGTGGCTGTAGTTTTCGAGTATGGGGGTTGCCTGCAGGGTGGTGGCATCGACACGGTAGAAGGAGGCTGTGGGGTTCCATTGGGCGTCGTAAGAGGTGTTGTAGAGATAGATGGTGTTGTTGTGTATGTCGAAGTTGGTGGCGGCAACAGAAAGTGGAGTCATTTCTTGACTGAGTATGTCAACAATCAGAGTTACAGGAGAGAGGTGGTCACCGGCACAGGCTACAATGAAGCGGTGGGAGTCGAGGGCTTTGATTTTGCCAGGGTTGTGTCCAACATTGATTTTGTGGGTCTCGGTAAAAGATGGGAGGTTGACAACGGAGACAGTGCTGTCATATATGGCTTCGCCGTTGGCATCGTATTGCCAGCAGTTGCATACATACAGATTATCTCCTATGACACAGAGCTGTTCGGGCTGCATGCCGCTGAGTTGGCAGGTGGCCTCGATTGCAAATGTTGCCGTGTCGATGCGCACGATGGTTTTGTCGTAACAGGAGACATAGATTTTGCCGTTGTGAGGCGCGATGTAGCGCGGACCACGGTTGCCCATGTCAATTTGTTTGATGCTTTTGCCGGAGACAGGGTTGATGACTTCGATAGTGTTGGAAGTGAAGACTGTGGCATAGAGTTTGTTGCCATAATGGATGAGGTCTTGGGCGAGGTCGCCAATGCCTCGTCGGTTGTTGCTGCTGAACCAGTCGAGGGTGATATTGCCGTTGTCTAAGTTGATGAGGCTGATTTCGGCATCGTTGCCACCCCAGGAGCCTTCACTGAGGAGGTATGCGGATTTGGGGGTGGAATCAGTCGGTTCGGGATCTGGTTGCGGGTCTTTTTTGCATCCTGTAGTGAGAAGTGCGGAAAGCATCAGCAGGATAAATACATTGTATTTCATGTTCTGTTATTTGTTTGTTAATGATTTATAGTTGATTAAATAATCCACGTTAATCCAAAGCGATAGTTGCGTCCCATCATGGGGTAACTCTTCACCACTTCATATTGTATGTTGAAGAGATTGAGGATTTGCAACTTTGCTTTGAGCTGGGTGTTGCCGATATCGAAGGAGCGGCTAAGGGTAACACTTTGGTCGGCGTAGCCAGGGACACGGGAGGCAGGCGTATTCTGCTGTTTGGCGAAACGTTCGCCGACCAGCATGAGAGAAAGGCCTATGTCGACCCATGGAGTAGAGGCGGTGAGAGTGGCATTGCCACTGTGACGAGGCGTGTAGGGAATTTGGTGTCCATAGATTTTGTTGGAGGGGTCGGTGCGGTCGACAGCGTGTTGGTAAGAGTAACCGATACTGATGTCGATGCGTGTGCGAGGGAAAGCGTAATTTTGGAAGGTGGCATTGGCGGTAAGATCAAGTCCTAAGATTTCGACTTTTCCCAAGTTAAGCATTGACCAAAGGTACATGTTTTGCATCGGTATGGCTACAATCTTGTCGCTGACGCGATTGATGTATAGGTCGGCGGTGGAGGTGTAAGCAGCCACAGCCTCTTTGAGATGAATGGGGTCGCTTTGGTATGTGAGGCCGATGTTATGCTGGAGGGCTTTTTCGGGTTTGAGCGAGTGTCCTACAGTGTAGTAATAAAGCTCATTGAAGTTAGGAACCCGATAATTCTCTTTGAAGAAATAGCGGAAAGTAAAGTGGAGGAGAGGGTAGGAGATACCCAGATAAGGCGAGAGTCGTTTGTATGGGGAAGAGGTGACGGCTGATTCGTAGTCATGAATCCATGTGCCAAGGAGGTTGGCGTTGGCACGGAGGTTGTTGAGGAATGGAATAAGATGTGCTTTGTATTCGAGAGAGAGGACACCCAAGGCAGAGAGACGGAGCACATCGTTGTGGAGGTTGAGATTGCTGAGGAGGTGGTTGGCAGATTCGTCTGTGGAAAGACTTATTGACAGGAAATCATTGTGGTATCGCAGGGCTTGGGAGAGATAACCTTCCTGTTGTTGATATTGATTGCGAAGAGTACCGATGGTGTGGACGGCTGTATCGACGTAGATGTCTTCGCTCATCTGGTATTTGCTCAATAGTTGGAAGTCCCATTGGTGGCCAGTATGGCGAAAGCGAGCTTGGGTGAAAAAGAGTTGCTCTTCGCTATGTTCAGACCCTCTTGCAGAATAATAAATCACGGGGCCTGGCAGGGCATGATAACCATTCATGTAGTGTGCTTTGATGTGCAGGCGGTTGTGGCTGTCGATGCGGAAAAAATAGTTAAGGTCGGCGGTGCCGATGTTGATGTGGGAATTTGTTCTCCGTTCGTGAGAGCAGCTATCGGTGCGTCCAGGTGTGTAATAAAGAGTGAATGGATAGTTGCCGTCGGAGTGGAGGAAGTTGCTCCAGAATGAGAGAGACATGCGTCGTCCAATCTGTTGTTCGTATGAGAGTGTAGGGGAGATGAGTCCGAAGGAACCACCCTCAAGGCCAAGGCGGAGGTTGAAGGGTCGGAGGCCGAACTCAGGTTCGTGGGTTTCCATATTGATAATGCTGCCAGCCGAATGGGCGCGTGCTGAGTTGAGGGCGTTGTCCATTTGTCCGTTTGAGAGGGATATGTAGCTGCTGTTGCCGAGCATGTAACGCCCGAGATCGACTTGTCCGTTCTGGCAGTCGGTGACAGCAACCCCGTCGATGGTGAGGGTGCTGAATTGGCTGCCGAGACCACGTGCGGAGACGGTCTTTATTCCCCCGATGCCGCCATAGTCTTTGATTGATACGCCCACCATGCGGCGCAGGACATCGCTGAGTTGAGCGTCGCCCAGTTGTTCCATCTTTTCCGAAGAAGCCACTTGAGTGGGTGTTTGGGCCTTGATGGTCTCAGGGCGGCTATTTGTTTGGATGACGGTGACTGGGGGTAGTGTGACAGCTCGCCGTGTGGTATCTTGTGCTGATACTGTGGCTTGAAAGAGGTTTAATACTATAAGTGATAATATTATATATTGTTTCATAAAGTAATTTACAAACCTTTCCTCGAGGTCGGTTAAATTAGCGGTTTGGCAGGTCTTCTGACTTGTCTCACGATTTTTTTAAGCCTTCCCATGCCGAATGGTAGCACAGTGGCATTGCAATAAAAAAACCGTTGCAACGGACTTACAGCAGCGGGACTGTTGCCGACTTTCACGGCATTCCCTATTCACGCCTTAGTGGCGACCAAATCGGCTGCAAAATTACAAAGAAAAATTGACATGATAGAAAAAAACGAATCCAGAATATTTTGGGGCACGATAATACAATGGTTATGCCCCATCTGAGATGTGTTGGCTAAAATGTTAAATATTATTAATCGTTGTAAGATTTGAGAGGGCGCTTCGTTAATATAATAAACTAAACATAAAACATAAAAACATAAAGAGATGAAGAAAATAACGTTGTTGTATATTGTAGCGGTGATGACCGCAGTTGTGGCAGGCGTTTTAGCCTGTGGGAAAACAGAAAAGAATGTCGATGTGAGAGTTGCTCAAGTGTCGACGACAAATTGTGGCACACATGCTGAAGGATTAGAGGCAAAAGACTTAGATGATGGGGAGCAATATCTGCTTTCTTATGATGGTGGAGCATTACAGGTAACACATGTGAACTGGGTTGTGCCGTGTGACTTTCACAATGTGCGGGTAACGGTGGCAGTTGAGGAAGACACAATCGTGATTGACGAGTCGAATGAAGGAGGAGATGTGGATTGTATTTGTAGGGTTGATAATAGGTATTGGATTGAGAATGTTACGCAAGGAATGTACACTATCATTTTCAAGGTAGGCGGTGAGGAACATCATCGTTGTGTATACAATATGTAAGTATGATTTCATGAGCGGCATAAGTCTACATAATAAAAAGTAATAGTTGTTATAGAATTGATTTGCAGATTCGATGGTCGAATCTATAGTGTTTTTTATTTGAGTGGGGACACAATAAAAGTTACAGAAGGAGCGTTATGTAATCTCCGTATATGAAGTACGGATATTGTGATATATGGCAAAGAACGCAGAGAATGAATCCCCCTTGATGAAGCAGCATGCAGAGATGAAACGTAAGTTTCCTGATGCAATGTTGTTGTTCCGTGTAGGCGATTTTTATGAGACATTTGGAGAAGATGCCCGCAAAGCATCGCAGATACTGGGTATCACTTTGACTCGTAAAGCGAGTGGAGGTGGTGGATATACCGATTTGGCCGGGATACCATATCATGCAGTCGACCAATATTTGCCTCGTTTGGTGAGAGCAGGATTGCGTGTGGCCATTTGTGAGCAATTGGAAGACCCTAAGACAGTGAAAGGTTTGGTAAAACGTGGTATCACTGAGTTGGTGACACCAGGTGTGTCATACAACGATATGGTGTTGGATGTAAAGGAGAACAATTTCTTATGTGGTCTTCATTTGGGAGACAAGATTCATGGCATTTCGTTTCTTGATGTCTCAACGGGAGAGTTTTTTGTGGCGCAGGGAGATTTAGCTTATATCGATAAATTGATGCAGAATTTTCATCCTTCCGAGGTTGTGCTGCAACGGAAGAAACTGCACTGGTTTCTGGACCATTTCGCGGAGAAATATTATACCAATACTTTTGATGACTGGGTTTTTACAAGCGATTTTGCCAATGAGTTATTGATGAAACAATTTGGCACCACGTCGTTGAAGGGATTCGGAGTGGAAGAATTGACAGAGGGTGTAATAGCTGCAGGTGCCGCTCTTTATTATTTACAAGATACACAGCACGACCGCACACAACATATTTGTTCAATCAACCGTATAGAGGAGGGAAGATATGTTTGGCTGGATAAATTTACTGTGAGGAATTTAGAGTTGGTCTTTTCCCCACATGACAATGCTCGCACGCTCCTTGATGTTCTGGATCAAGCCGTCACTCCTATGGGGTCACGACTGCTACGCAGATGGATTGTTATGCCGCTAAAGGAGCGTTCGGCCATAGAGGAGCGTCTGCATGTGGTAGATATTTTGGTACGTAACCGCGACATGGCTACTCAATTGCTTCCTCAGATTCAGATGGTAGGGGATTTGGAACGCCTCATTTCAAAAGTGTCTGTTGGACGGATTAACCCCCGAGAATTGCAGCAGTTGAAGCGCTCGCTAATGGCAATAGCTCAAATTCAGCAACTCTGTTTAAAGGTTGATGACGAAGCGTTCCATCGGATAGCAGAACGCCTAAACCCTTGTCAAAATATTTATGAGCGTATTGACAGGGAAATTAAAGAAGACCCGCCTGCGAAAATGGATAAGGGAGGAGTGATATCTGCTGGTGTCAACGACGAACTTGATGAATTGCGTTCATTAGCAGGCTCAGGTAAGGAATGTTTGATGGAGATTCAGCGTCGAGAGAGTGAACGTACTGGTATTCCGTCTCTGAAAGTCGGATTCAACAATATTTTCGGCTATTATCTCGAGGTCACTAATACTCATAAAGACAAAGTACCTCCCGATTGGACCCGCAAACAGACTCTCACTAATGCAGAACGTTATATCACACCTGAGTTAAAGGAATATGAGGAAAAGATATTAGGGGCTGAAGAACGCATTCTTACGCTCGAAGCGCAATTGTATGGGCAGCTGCTTTCCGACTTGATGGCTTATCTTGAACCCATTCAATATAATGCTCAGTTGGTGGCAAGATTAGATTGTCTGCAAGGATTCGCTGAAGTGGCTTTGGCTAATAATTATTGCCGTCCTGTCTTGTCGGACGATACTGTCATCGACATAAAAGAAGGCCGTCACCCCGTCATTGAGACTCAGTTGCCTCTTGGTGAGCAGTACGTAAGTAATAATGTCTTTCTTGATTGCAATACCCAGCAGATAATAATTATCACGGGTCCCAATATGTCTGGTAAATCAGCTTTGCTTAGACAGACAGCACTCATCGTTCTGATGGCTCAGATTGGGTGTTACTGCCCTGCCAAGGAAGCTCACGTAGGTATAGTGGACAAAATTTTCACCCGTGTGGGTGCGTCAGACAATATTTCTTCGGGAGAATCGACGTTTATGGTAGAGATGAACGAAACAGCGAGTATCCTTAATAATATATCTGACAGGAGCCTTGTACTGCTTGATGAAATTGGGCGAGGAACATCAACCTACGATGGTATTTCCATAGCATGGGCTATTACCGAATATCTCCACAATTATCCCAAGGCGCGTGCCAAAGTGATGTTTGCCACCCATTACCATGAACTTATAGAGATGGCAGATCAGTACGAACGGATTCAAAACTATCATATTTCTGTACGTGAAGTGGCCAATAAGGTTATTTTCCTTCGGAAACTGGAGATGGGTGGGAGCGAGCACAGTTTTGGCATTCATGTGGCGCGGATGGCAGGTATGCCGGCGCAGGTTTTAAAGCGTGCAAACAGTATGCTTGAGCTGCTCGAATCGAAGAGTGAAAAGATATCAGATTTGAATCCAAAAATAGAAAAAAAGAAGAAAAGTGAGGCTAAAAATAGCCCTGATGCAGGCTATCAACTTAGTTTTATTCAGCTTGATGACCCAACATTGTTAGAAATTCGAGACAAATTGTTGGATATTGATATTGATTCACTTACACCGATAGAAGCTTTATTGAAGTTGAATGAGATAAAAAATATTGTCAAGAAAAAATAAAAAAAATTTCTTCAATTCAAAAAAAGTTCGTACTTTTGCACCCGCTTTTGAAGGCAGAGAGGTGCTTGAAATAGTGGTAAAGCATAATGCGGAAATAGCTCAGTTGGTAGAGCACGACCTTGCCAAGGTCGGGGTCGCGAGTTCGAGTCTCGTTTTCCGCTCCATATTGTTCTTTTATGCGGAAATAGCTCAGTTGGTAGAGCACGACCTTGCCAAGGTCGGGGTCGCGAGTTCGAGTCTCGTTTTCCGCTCTAAGGTCACCAAACCTAACTAGTCAGACCGGTAACTAATAGAGTAGTTAGAAAGCTCTGGTGGTGGAATGGTAGACACGAGGGACTTAAAATCCCTTGCCCGCAAGGGCGTGTGGGTTCAAGTCCCACCCGGAGTACTAAACTAATGA